>UMHM01067191.1_pt1 | contig 35916 bp, 48 predicted proteins | sample 1965501 | NCBI WGS metagenome assembly UMHM01 (sample SAMEA4836095, study PRJEB28245) | human gut metagenome | biome: gut microbiome; material: fecal sample | place: Denmark | collected 2008
GATGTATTTTGAGGGAGTTTTGGACGTTCCGGCGGAAAAATATCAAGTGAGTGAATGAAAAAGGCGGAGCCGGTAATTGTGCGGTGTTGCCTTAGATTATTTTTTTACGATTTTAAACGCAAGGGAATGCTGACAGATTATTGATTTATGCCGCGCGAAGAACACCGTTCCGTCAGCGGGCGAACGCAGCTCGCTTATCACATCGCCCTCGTACGGGTGAAGAATACGCGCGAGAATATCTCCCTCGCGAACCTCGCTTCCAACGTCCGCAAGTTCGCGGTAAACGCCCGCGTCGTCGCTTTTCACGCTTATAAGCTCGTTTTCATCGAGAACGCGCGGCTTCGCTCCCTCGCGAACCTCGCTTGTAATCGCGCCCGTTTTGTTCAAGAATCGCAAAACCGCTTCAACGCCGATTTCCGCGGAAATATCGTCAATAGAACCGCGCGTTTTTGTGTAAACGGAAAAAGCCGCCGTGCCGTGATTTTTCAGGCTGAAATTAAGCGTGGTTTTTTCCATAAGCGTGGGCTGTCTGTGAACGACAAACGGAAGTCCGAAAAGCTCGGCAAGCTCGTCGTTTGCGCTTCCCGTTTTCATCATACGAACGTGCGGCGCGAACACTCCGGGAATATAAAACGACGGAAACTGCACGCAGGCGGCATATTTGCCTGCCTCCGCGAAAACAGCCGCGGCAATGCGCTCGGTTGTTTCGCCGTCCGCATCTCCGGGAAACTGCCTGTTGATATCGGTATTGTCAAGGCACCAGAAACGGCGGTTTATATTCATACTGTAATTGTTCATCGAGGGGATTACCAGAATTTCGTTTCCCTCGGCAATTTCGCCGTTCTTTTCAATCTCCCTGAGCGCCTTTACAAGCTGCCCGCAGACATAAAGCTGCTGAACCTCGTCGCCGCGTATCGCCCCGATAACGCAGCAGCTCGGCTTTCCGCTTCCGAAACGATAGCCGGTTATACGGAAATCATCGCGGTATAACCCCGAAAGGCTGAAAATAACCTCTTTTTTCAATTCCGTTCACCTGCGTTCATTCTTTTTCAACGTAATATCCGTCTGCGCGAACTCCGTCAATCGCGTTGATAAAATCGGAAAATCTCGCATAACCGTAATCCGTGAAATCAAAATCCTCGAAATTCTTCTTGATATGAGTTGAAAGCGCCTTAACGCTTGTTTTGCCGCTCTGTCCGACAAAATCGCGAACAAGCTGTTCAATCTGCTCCGTGCGCTCGACAAACTCCTCGCTCATTTTCGCGGAATTTCCCGTAATTGTCACGCCCGCAACCATCGAAACAAGCTTCTTAACCGAGCCTATTTCAAGCTCTCTCAGATATCTGTCGCCAAACTGCTTTTTCAGCAGCTTTCCGAGCACGGGAAGCATAACTCCGTTTTCGCTCTGAGCCGTCTGCATCTGGATTGCGCGCTTAACCGTGTTAAGTTCGAGCTTTTCGGGCTTCTGCTTTTTCGTCTTTGCGGGAACTTCTTCAACAGGCTCCTCGCGAACCGCTGCGGCAGGCTCTGCGGGAATTTCGGCAGGCGCGCTCTCAACGGGCTTTTTCGCGGATTTTGCAGGCTTTTTCGGCTCGTCTTTCTTCGAGAAAACGTGATTTTTCGCAACGCGAACCTTTGTTACCGACAATACAGCCTTTGCAAAATCGTCAAAGCCAAGCTCCGCGACATAATTCTTGCCATACTTTTCGATGAGGAGGTTGTTGAGCTGACCGAGATTTCCGCCGTTCGGCATATTCTCGCCCGCGTATTTCAAAACGTCCTCCGCAAACGCTTCGAGAGTAACCGGAACCGCTGAAGCTTCTTCGGCGGGCTTTTCCTGATTATCCGCGAGAGCAACAACGCTGTTTCTGCGGACAAACTGCGGCTGGCTGTCGATAAACCTTGCGAAACGCTTTGAACCGAATCGAGAAAAATTCACCTTTCCGAAAACGCCCGTCACGAACTTTTCAAGCTGCGACAAGTCATCTCTGCCGTTTTTGCGCTCAAGATATTCCTTGATAACCGAAACAAGCTCGGACGCCGACGGCTCGCACTCGGCGGGACCCGCGATTTTCTCGGTATTTCCGCGGTTTTTCTTCAACGTAACAAAAGTGTTGCTGCGGCGAAGCTCCGAGAAGCTGTCGATAAATCCCGAAAAACGCTTGAAGCCAATCGCGTCATAGTCGATATTTCCGTACTTCGAGGTGAGATAAGCCGAGATTTTCGCCAAATCAAGCCTTCCGTCGTCGTTTTCGGAAACAAAGTCGAGAACGGCTCTGCGAAGCGCTTTTTCGTCATAATTCACCATAGGCTCGCAGACCTGATTGAGATAGCTGAAATGATGACAGCTTGCGGTAAACGGAAGCGGCGTCTTGACTTCGCCTATCCCGACAACCATTTTCCCCGCCTCGCGAAGCCTTATTGCAAGCCGCGTGAAGTCGCTGTCGCTTGTCACGAGGACAAATCCGTCAACATTTCCCGTGTAGAGAATATCCATCGCGTCAATTATCATCGAAAAATCGGTGCAGTTCTTGCCCGCGATGTAATTCATCTGCTGAACCGGCATAATCGAATTATTGAGCGCAGGATAATGCCAGCCGTTTCCGCCCTTTTCCCAATCACCGTAAACCCTTTTGTACGCAAGCTCGCCGTATTTTGACGCTTCCTGTAAAATAAACGCCGCATATTTTGCGGAAACGTTGTCGCTGTCAATTAAAAGAGCAAGCTTTTTTTCTTCATTCATAGTTTTCTCCCGTTTCTGAAGCTGAAATTACTGTTCGCTGAGAATAAACATATCATAAATGACTTGAATTGCCTTTTCAAAATCAGCCTCGTTAATCCCGACGATAATATTCAGCTCGGAAGAACCCTGGTCAATCATTCTGATATTGATATCCGCGTGAGAAAGCGCCGCGAAAACTCTTGTCGCGGTTCCCTTTGCAGACTTCATTCCGCGTCCAACAACCGCGATAAGCGCCATTCCGTCGATAATCTCGAAGTGGTCGGGACGAACGACTTCCTTAAGGCGCTCGGTAAGCTTCTCGCGCTGCCCGTCAAGCTCGTGCGAATTAACCACAATGCTGATTGTATCGATTCCCGTAGGCATATGTTCGGGGAAAATCGCGTGATTTTCGAGAACCTGCAAAAGCCTTCTCATAAAGCCCTTGCTTGAGTTCATTCTGTCTTTTTCAATCGAAATAACCGAAAAATTCTTCTTTCCCGCGATACCCGTGATGAGGTATTTCGAGGGCTTGTCGTCGGCGGAGGGAACGATAAGCGTTCCTGCGTCCTCCGGAGCGTTTGTGTTCTTGATATTAATGGGGATATTCGCGCTTCTTACGGGGAAAATCGCGTCCTCGTGAAGAACGCCCGCGCCCATATAAGAAAGCTCGCGAAGCTCGGAATAAGTGATAATACCGATACCCTCGGGGTTCTTTACAATTCTGGGGTCGGCGACAAGAAATCCCGAAACGTCCGTCCAGTTCTCATAAAGAGAAGCGTTTACCGCTTTAGCGACAACCGAGCCTGTGAAATCCGAGCCGCCGCGCGAAAACGTCTTGATAGAGCCGTCGGGCATCGCGCCGTAAAATCCGGGAACAACTGCTCTCGGTATTCTTTCGAGGATAGCGCCGAGGCAAGCGTTTGTAACGTCTGCGTCGAATTTTCCGTCGTGGTCGAAGAAAATCCCCTTTGCCGCGTCAACGAACTCATATCCAAGATAATTCGCGAGAATGATACCGTTGAGATATTCGCCGCGCGAAGCCGCATAATCGCGGTTTGCGCCGCCGCGGAAATCCTTTCCTATCTTGACGTATTCGTCCTCGAGCGACAAATCAAGCCCCAAATCGCTTATAATCCCGTCAAAGCGCTCTCTTGCGGGCTGAAAAGCCTTTGCGAAATCCTCGCCCGTAAGCACCTTTTCATAGCACTGATACAGCAAATCGGTGACTTTTGTATCGTCGGAGAAGCGCTTTCCCGGCGCTGACGGAACGACATAACAGCGCTCGCTGTCGCTTTTTATGATATCCGCGACTTTGCGGAACTGTCCCGCGTCCGCGAGGGAGCTTCCGCCGAATTTCACAACCTTGCTCATAGAATAACCTCACTTTAATATAAATTTACATTCTATTATAGCATAGTTTCGCGCAAATTGCAACAATTTTTTTGATAAAACCGCGATAAAATAAGAAAACCCCCGGATTTCTCCGGGGGAAACGTATGTTTTTTAAGCGGCAAACCGACTAAAAGAATTAGCCGAGGAGCTGCAGAATGGACTGCGGCTGCTGATTTGCCTGTGCGAGCATAGACTGAGCTGCCTGCTGAAGAATGTTGAACTTGGTGTAGTTCATCATCTCGGAAGCCATATCAGTGTCGCGGATAGAAGACTCAGCCTCAGTGAGGTTCTCACTGGTGGTGGTGAGGTTCGTAATCTTGTGCTCAAGTCTGTTCTGGATAGAACCGAACGAAGCGCGAACCATCGAGGTCTTGTTGATAGCCTTGTCAATCTGGTCGATTGCGTTGTTAGCGTCTTCCTGAGTAGCGAGAGAGAGGTTCTCGGTGTTCAGACCATCTTCGCGAGCGGACAGGTTAAGGTTAGCCTTGAGTTCGCCCATATCAGCTGTCTTGTCGGTGTTGTAGTTAAAGGTGAAGTTTACGCTATCCTTTGTTCTTGCACCGGTCTGAAGAGTAATGTTATCCGAGTAGGTCAGTCTAGCCTTAGAGTTCTTGAAAGAGTTAGCGTTGGAGACAGGCGCATTTGCGGGAGCCGCAATAGAAACGGACGGCTTCTTGCTGTCATCAAAGCTATAGTTTTCAAGGTTTACCTTATAAGTGATTGCGCCTGCGGTATCATTATCGGTTCCGCCTTTCTGGCTAGCCTCAAATGTAAGCAAATCGTCACCCTTACCAGTTCCGGCAGCGTTAACGGTGCTGATGGTGATCTTTCCAGCATCAATTGTTGCATAATACTTATAACCACTTGCAGTAGTTCCTACGGCAGAAGTGGTCGGAGCAGTCGAACCATCAGCCATAGTTAATGTTCCGTTGGCAGCTGTCAATGTAGCATTAGCAGTATAAGTGAAAGTTACAGAAGCGCCATCAAATGCCTTGTAGATTTCGTTGATTGCCTTGGTCATATCAGCATCATCAACATCTGCAACCGTTACATTAAGGTTGTAATCATCGACATTCTTAGCGGTATCCTTTGTACCCTGAACCAAAGTGCTTGTTGTGATAACTGCGCCGCCATTTGTAGCTGAAGATACTGCACCATAAGGATTGTCAAGCTTCAAGGTAACAGTATCACCATTCTGAAGAGTGGTTTGGTCAACAACTACGTTTGCAAACTTTGCAGCGTTAGCGGTAGAAATAGCAAAACCGCCGTTCCTTGTGCCATCATTTTCAACAGTGATCTTTGTATAATCAGCTCCGCCGGTTGCTCCTGTGCAAGCCCACTTGTTAGATGTTGCATCAAACTTAAATGTAAGCTCTACACTATCAGGACCATTAGACTTAGTAACATCTTTTCTGTCCCAATCCGCGTTCAAATCATTCCATACAGTGTCAGCCTTTGTTCTGCCATGAGCATCATCAACATCATTAAACACCTGCTGGTCAACAATAGTAACATCAGCTGCAGAAAGCTGCTTAGCATTTCTGGAAGCAGTTTCGTAGTTGAACTCACCGTCAACCTGTACAAGACCGTCAGCCATCTGACCGCCGTTCAGTACGATAGTGCCGTTGAAGTCGGTATCAGCAATCTGGTTAAGCTCGTCGTTGAGCTGGTCGAACTCGAGCTGGATAGCAGCGCGGTCGGTTGCGTTATCATAAGTACCGTTTGCGGACTGGGTAGCGAGTTCCTTCATTCTCTGAAGAATGGAGTGAGACTCCTGAGCAGCGCCCTCAAAGGTCTGAATCATGTTGATGCCGTCCTGCGAGTTGCGGATAGCCTGGTTCAAGCCCTTAATCTGGCTTCTCATCTTCTCGGATACTGCAAGACCTGCAGCGTCGTCGCCTGCGCGGTTAATTCTGTAACCCGAAGAAAGCTTTTCGGAAGACTTCTTCATGCCTGCTACGTTTGCATTGAGCTTGTTGTACGCGTTCATCGCGTTCATGTTGTGCTGTACTACCATTCCCATAGTAATATCCTCCTTGAAAAAATGTTTTTTTGCGCCCCGTTTGGAATCATTCCGAGGGGCATTAATGGTGTGTTCCTTTTGTCGACTTAAGGATTTATCAGCTTCTCAGCTGTCACATCTATTATATCGGCACTTTTTCCGAAAACTTTAGCCCTTTTTGAAAAAATTTTTAATATTTTTATAAAATTTTTTCTAATTTAACGTAAAATTTATCTAAAGTGCCGTTTTGAGCGCGGAATTATGCTGATAATACATAGGATAAACCGCGAGAAGAAAGTCATAAAAGTGCTTTGAGTGGTCGTGGTGCCAAAAATGCGCGTATTCGTGATAAAACACGGAAGCGATGGTTTCGCGCGGAAAAGCGGCAAGGCGGCTGTTAATCGAAATATTTCCTTTATTATAAGAACAGCTTCCCCACCGCGACTTCATACTTTTAACGGTAATCCGCGCGGGCGGCGGCGGAAAGCCTTTTTCCGCAAAAACCGCGCGCACTTGTGCGTTAATTTCGCTGCAAATTACTGCAAAACGCGCAAAAATCGCCTTTTCGATAAGCGAAAAAACGCAGCTTTGGTCGGTATTTTTGGTGAACACGCGGCACTCATTCTCGTCAAGAACGGCGATTTCCCGCGAATTTTCGATAATTCTGACAGGAAATTCCCGCCCCAGATAACGCACGAGGCGGGAATTTTGCTGTTCTTGCTCTGCGCGCCGTTTAAGCCGCTCAAAGGCGCTGAAGAAAAAATCGGCGCGATTTCTGAGGAAATCCTCGATTTGCCCGACGCGAACGCATGAATTTGCCGAAACCGCGACAATTCCGTCCTCGCGCGCTCGGAAATTGATGTTTTTCACGCGCTTTCGCGTAAGTTCATAGGTGATTTCGCGCCCGTCGGGGAGTTTTATCGTTTTCATCGGTCAGTGCCAGCCGCACTCGTCGTAATCTTTCCACTTCTCGTTATAGCGGATTTCATCGGCGAGCTTGAGGCAAATGTACGCGACGGCAGCCGCGACAACGAGAACCGCCGCGATTATCGGCACGACAACCTTTCCCGCCGGTCCCAAATCCATTTTTGTATTCTTGAGTATTTTCATAAAATCTTCCCCTTTCATAGCTTAAATTCATTATAACATTGTTTGCAAAATCTGTCAAGGTCGCTCTATTATAATAGAGTAAATCTCGCGTTTCGGAACGCCCGTGATTTTCGCGGCTTCCTTGCAGGCGTCCGAGGCTTTCATTCCGTCCTCGATGAACTTTTTCGCCATAACAACCGCTTCTTCCGCCGAAAACAGCTTTTTCTCGGGCGGTTTACCTTCAATAACGATAACGTATTCCCCGCGCGGTTCTTCCGTTTCATAGCGCCGCGAGAGTTCTCCCAGAGCGCCGCGAAGCGTTTCCTCGTGGATTTTAGTGAGTTCGCGGCAAAGCGCGGCGTTACGCTCTTCACCGAACGCTTCGGCAAGGTCGGAAAGCGTTCCCGCAAGCTTATGCGGCGCTTCGTAAAAAACAAGCGCGTGCGGAAGATTTTTCACCTCGGAAAGCCGCTCGGAGCGCTCTTTTTTATCAACGGGGAGAAATCCCTCGAACGTAAATCTTCCCGCTTCAAGACCGCTCAATGCTACTGCGCACACCGCCGCGTTCGCTCCGGGAACAACCTCGACAGGAATATCAAGCTCATAGCACTTTTTTACGAGAATATAGCCGGGGTCGGATACGCACGGCATTCCCGCGTCCGAAACCAGCGCGATATTTTTCCCGTCGAGCAAAAGCGCGGTGATTTTCTCGCTTTTTTCGTGTTCTTTCGGCTTATAATAGGACAAAAGCGGCTTTTTTACGTCGATTTTACCGAGGAGCTTCGCCGTAACGCGCGTATCTTCACAGGCGATAAAATCCGCATTTTTGAGCGTTTCCGCGCCGCGCGGACTGAAATCGCCCATATTCCCGATAGGCGTTCCGACAATTGAAAGTTTTCCGCATTCACTCATATATTTTATTATAATCCTCCGTAAAGCTGAGGTCGTCGTTCCGCAGGACCATAGGCTTCTCGACAATCATTCCCGCCGCCGCGCCCTTTTTTCCGCTGATGAGAAACAGCCACGGCTTCTCGCGCGCGGTATTCTGCACGAAGGTAACCGACTTTGGCTCGACGCCGTTTTCGCGCATCGCGCATATTACGTCCGCAAGCCGTTCGGGACGGTGGCACATTTTCAGCAGTCCGCCGTATTTCAGCAGCCTTGCCGCCGCCCTGCAAACGTCGTTTATATTGCACAAAAGCTCGTGCCGCGCAATCGCCTGCGCCTTTGAAAGCCGCTCCGCACCCGAACCGCCCGTCATATACGGCGGATTAACCGTCACGATATCCGCGCACTCAAACGTGATTTTATCCTGCGAAAGTTCGCGCAAATCGCACAAAACAGGCTGAATTTTATCCTCAAGACCGTTTTCCGCAACTGTTTTTTTCAGCAGTTCAACCGCTTCTTCCTGAATATCCACGGCATAGATTTTCGCCGCTCTGCCGTTTTTGCCGAAAATCAGCGGAATTATCCCACACCCCGTACAAAGGTCGCAAACAACGCTGTCTTTGCGCACGCACGCGTATGAAGCAAGCAGAAACGCGTCCGTGCCGAAGCGGTGGTCGTCCGACACATACATTTTTATGTGACCCAAATCAAAAGTTTCGTACATTTTTCGTCTTATCCTATCAGAATTTCACCCTCGGGAACGACAATATTCTTCCTGTCCTGCGTGTTCATAACAAGCGACATTATCACAGAAACAGGTCCGACTCGTCCGAGGAACATTGTCGCAATAAGCAGACATTTTCCGACAAACCCCGCCTGAGCGGTCGCGCCCGCAGTAAGCCCTGCCGTCGAGAACGCCGAAACTGCGTCGAAAAGGCACTGTACAGCGCCTCCTCCCGCACCCGCGTCCTTTGGCATAGAAAAATACAGCGCCGAAAAGCATATTCCAACCGCCGCGAACGACAGCGCCATTGTCACCACCGTACGGTAAATCACAAGCTTGCTTATCTTGTGTCGGAAAAGCTCAACGTCGTTTTTGTTGCGTATATACGATATAACGGTAACTATCACAACCATAAGCGTCGTAATCTTTATTCCGCCGCCGGTCGAGCCGGGAGCCGCCCCTGTAAACATCAGCAGAATTGTTCCCATCTGTGAAAATTCCGACATATTGTTCATTCCGATACTGTCAAAACCTGCGGTTCTTGTCGTAACGGACGAAAAAAACGCGTTCAGAAGCTTCTCGCCGAAGTCCATCTTTCCGAGCGTTTTCGGGTTGTTCCATTCGGAAACGAGATAAAACAGCGTTCCCGCCGCGACAAGCGCCGCCGTCATCACAAGAACAACCTTTGTGTGAAGCGAAATTTTCCTGCTTTCGCGTATCGTGAGAAAGTTCTCCCAGACGATAAATCCAAGCCCGCCGAGAATTATCAGCATTGCAATCGTGATAAGCACAGCGGGATTGTCCTGAAACGAAATAAGGCTTGAAAACTCGCCCTCCATTCCCGCAAGGTCAAATCCCGCGTTGCAGAATGCGGCTATGCTCATAAACGCAGCCATAAAAATCCCGTATCCGCCGTATTTCGGGAACAGCGCAAACGACATAACAATTGCGCCTATAAGCTCGAAAATAAGCGAATATTTGACGATACGGATAAAGATTTTCCGCCCGTTTTTGAAACTGCTCTCGGAAAGGTCCTCGGAAGCGATTTTCAGCGTTTTGAAGCCGAGCTTTTTACCCATCGCCACGTTGAAAAACGTGATTATCGTGACAAAACCAAGCCCTCCGACCTGAATAAGCAGCGCAATCACAACCTGCCCGAAAATCGACCAGTAAGCCCATGTATCGTAAATAATCAGACCCGTAACGCAGGTTGCGGAAGTCGCCGTGAAAAGGCAGTCGAATATAGGCGTGAATTTTCCCGATTTTGACGCCGCGGGCAGGCAGAGAAGGAGCGTTCCCACGGCTATTATTATCAAAAATCCAAGAACAAGCGTTCTTGCGGGAGATAATCGCTTTGCCTTTTTGAAAACGGGCATAAAATCACTCTTTTCTGTCAGGTTTTACTTGTAGACGACGAAGTCCGCGAAGAACTCGATGCCGAGCCGCTTTCGGTACGCGGCGCGCCGCCCGCCGAAGCCGAGCTGTATCGGATAAAGTCGCGCGCGCTCTCGCCGTAAGCGTAAACCGTATACATATCCGTCTTGCCGACAATATCGTAAGAACCGCCCTCAAACGGTGCTTTTACGCTGTTTTTGGTTATAAGCAGGCAGGATTCCGGAACTTTTCCGTTCTTATTCATAATTCTCACCGAAGCTTCAAGCTTCAAAAACTGAAGCGTCGCAGCAAGTTTGGGTTCAGCCTCGTACACGATTATGGGAGGCGACTGCGAGTCGTTGTAAAGAAGCTCTGCGGCTTTTTTGTACGGCTCGGTTTTATCCGAAAGGTACTGCGCGGTGTTCGGGAGATAATAAAACGCAGCGTAAACCGTGTTGTAGACGAGTATTCCGAGCATTGTCACGGAAACGAACCTTGTGATGTATTTTTTCGCGCAGGATGTGAACACAATCAGCAGAACGAACACCGAAAAAACGCACGACGACATTATAATACAGCTCATTCCCGCAGCGTCCGACAAAACGTCCTCGCCGAAGCGAAACGGCGTTATCATCGGCAAATCCCCCTGCCCGACGGCGCCGGAATTGTTGTAATACGTCAGCCCGAAGCAAAGACAGATATACGCGTAAATTCCGGTTCCGAGAAGCAGCTTTTTTATGTCAATCGCGTATCTGAACACGAAAATCATCACGAAAAACAGTGCAGCGGGCGCGAAACACCGCGAACGCTCGCCTATCGCCGCAGACGAGTCAAATCCCGTAAAATTGATTATCGGGAGAATAATCGTAAGCGTTGCCGCCGCAATGAACTGATAAAGCGCAAAAATCGTTATTCTGATGTTATACTTGTGTTTTGCCGGCTCGTAAACCTTCGTTCCGTTTTCAAGCAGCGTTTCCCTTTTCTTTATACCCTCTTTTATCCAAGCGTAAATTATAACGGCGAAAAGCGCCGCCGCAAGCGCGCCCATTCCGAAGCTGTCGGTCATAAAGGTGTATAATTCGCCGAAAATCCTGTCAAAGCCGTTGGTTAAATTCGCCTCGAAGGAAAAACTCGAAATCGCGTCGTCCGAAACGTTCGCCGCGTATCTCATAACCATAATCCGCGCAAAATGCTCTGTGACAAACGATACTACAAGCGAGCCGCAGAACGCGGGTATATTCATAAGCTTTTCGCGGAGAAAAACGCGCGCTATTATTACCGTAAGGAGTATCGCCCAGACAACCGCAATAAGGTCTGGGTTTGCCGCAAATGCCGCCGCGCACAGAAAACCCGTAAGCAATGACATCGTAAAGCGCGTATAGCGGTTTTTCTTGTCCCACGCCGCGTAAACGCACAGGATAAGCACCCACACCATAAGACAGGTTATCGCGTCCGTGGAGATAAACTTCGAGCATGTCACAACGGAAACGTACATTCCGCAGCAAAGCGCCGCCAGAAGCTTCTGCCGAACGCGCTCAACGCCGAGTTTTCCCGCGAGGTGATAGGAAATAAGCGGGATAAAGCTTACAATAATCGCGTTTATGACAAGCATAGCCTTGTAAAGAGCGTATGGATTGTCAAAAACGAGAAAAAGCGGCGTGTAAATCAGCGAGTGGATATAACCGCCGTGCACGCCTATCTGTCCCAGCATATCCGACCAGTTTTTCCCCGAAAAGAACGCGGCGATGCCCGCGGCGCTTATTTCTTCGGGAAAAACCGCGGGAAGCTCCATACACATTGTCATAAGCGAATTTACGACAACCGAAAATGCGTAAAGAATAAACATTACGCCTTTGTCGCCGAAAGACGCATAGAATTGTTCAAGCCGACGTTTCATAAGCGTTTCCTTTGTTTCAGAATATACCGAGCAAATCGGAAGGATTGTCGAACGAACCCGAAAGCCACAAAATTCCGCTTGCTAAGAGCAGCAGCACAAGACAGCCCACAATCGCCCTCAGCACGGACGGTCTTCCCTTTTCCGCAAGCGCTTCGTAATACTCGTCCGAGAGCGTGTCGCCCTGAAAACTCGTCCGGAACTTCTTTATGCTCTTGACCGCGTGAAGATAATAGATATAATCTCCGAACGCACTCAGGATAACAAATGTCGCAAGGGAATAGATATTGAGCAGATAATACGCTCCGCTTGTGCTGAAAAACGACGGGAAAAACGCCGAAAATCCAAACGGAACAAGCAGAATTACCATTGAAATCAATCCGAAAATATCCATTTTGCGGTAAAACTGAAAAGCAGGCGCAAGAAATCCCGACGCAAAGTTAAAGAACACTCTGCGCTGTTTTCCGCCCGACTTAGAGCGGAAGATATCAAACGCTCTGCCATAGTGAAAAGCACTTGTCGCGGTATATGCGGTAAGCTCTTTCATACTTACGCCGTCCTCGCCGAGAGCGGGGTCGCTAAGCTTTTTGAAAAAGCTGCCTAAGCCCTCGTCCTCGCCGCCAAGCTCCTCGAACAGGCTGTCGCCCTGTTCCGTTTCGGCTTGTTCGTCGGAGTTATCGACAGCAAACGTATTCTGAGGCGTCTGGGTAGGCTCCGGCTCGTCGGGGAGACGTCCGTTCCACACGAAACCGCTTGCATGAAGGTTTTCCAGACCGCAATGACCTTTACTTTCATAGCAAACCCTGTGGTGCGGGGTGCCGCAAATCGGGCAGACGACAACGTCCGCCTTATCCGTAAACCGCGCCCTGCAAACCGGGCAAAGCTTATTTTCAAATCTGTTGTTCATTTCAATTCCTTTCACGGGTACACATACTCATATTATATTATAACACATTTTCTGCAATTTTTCAACCTTTATCTGCTTTCCTTTTCTGAAAATTTCATCACATTTTGTTTAAAATCTCTGTTTTCTCCTTAAACGCTTGCTTTTCTGCAAAATAACGCTTTTCTTTTGTAAAAAACAAAACGAAAAAGGCTCTCCATCGGGAAAGCCTTTTAAACGTTTGTCGATTAAATCAAACCAGCTCGATAATCGCCATTTCAGCGGCATCGCCGCGGCGCGGACCAAGCTTGTAAATTCTTGTATAACCGCCGTTTCTTCCGTTGTACTTAGGAGCGATTTCATCAATGAGCTTCTTTGCAACGGCTTCCTTGGTGATGTACGAGAATACCTGGCGCTTTGTGTGAAGCGTGTTTGCCTTGCCGAGCGAAATCATCTTTTCAGCCTCAGCGCGAACTTCCTTTGCGCGAGTAACCGTGGTTTCGATTTTTCCGTTTTCAAGCAGGAAAGTAACCATACCTCTAAGCATTGCCTTTCTATGGTCGCTTGCTCTGCCGAGTTTTCTGGAACCGGGCATAATATCTTCTCCTTTCGGGAAATGTTAATTTAATTTACTTGCTCTCCTCAGAGTTCATAAGCTCGCAGCCGAGCGACTGAAGCTTTGCCTTAACCTCGTCAAACGACTTTTTGCCGAGATTTCTAACCTTCATCATATCCTCCGGCGACTTGTTTACAAGGTCCTCGACGGTGTTGATTCCGGCTCTCTTCAGGCAGTTGAACGAACGAACGGAAAGCTCAAGTTCTTCGATAGTCATTTCGAGAACCTTGTCCTTGCGGCTTTCCTCGCGCGTTTCCATAAGCTCCTGAGGATTGGTTTCATCGGAAAGCTCCGCAAAGAGCGAAAGCCTTTCGATAAGGATTTTCGCCGCATAGGAAACAGCTTCCTTAGCGGAAATTGTGCCGTCGGTCCAGATTTCGATTATGAGCTTTTCATAGTCGGTTCTCTGACCAACGCGTGTATTTTCAACCGTATAGTTGCACTTCAGCACGGGAGTGTAGATGCTGTCAATCGGAATAACGCCGATAACGGGCTGGAGCTGATTTTTGTTCTGCTCCGCCGAAACATAGCCTCTGCCTCTGTCGAGCGTAATGTCCATATACAGCTTAGCGCCTGCACCGAGCGACGCGATGTGCATTCCGGGGTCGAGAATTTCGACCTCGCTGTCGGTTTTGATATCTCCGGCAGTAACCTCGCACTCGCCCTCAGCCTCGATATAGATAGTCTTGGGGGCTTCGCCGTACATTTTTGCCCTAAGACCCTTGATGTTAAGAATGATTTCAGTAACATCTTCTTTAACGCCGGGAATGGTTGAAAACTCGTGCTGAACGCCGTCAATTTTAACCGACGTCGCAGCAACTCCCGGCAATGAGGAGAGCAGAACCCTGCGAAGGCTGTTTCCCAGGGTGTTTCCATATCCGCTCTGAAGAGGCTCCAGAACGAACATTCCATAAGTTCCGTCCGACCTTAGCTTAAAGGTCTCGATGTTGAGCTTTTCGATTTTTTCAAGCATTGGTAACCCTCCCCGCAAGCTTGTCTGTCACGGAAAAGAGGAAAATCCTCCTCGCCGTTTACCTAAATTATCCGTTTTGTGCCTAGCCGATGATGTCGGCATACCGTATTCCTGTTAATTTTAAATCATGCTCGCGCCGTTACATAGAAGTATTGACGCATTTTTTCGGCTCTAATCGTGAAATCCGAAAATGAGTATGAATTAAAAATAACTGCACTAAATATCTGTATGCTCTCAGTAAATCCGTTATTCTCCGCGCTACGTCGGAAAGCGGATTTAGACGGCAATTATTTAGAATACAGCTCGATAATCAGGTGCTCGGCAATCTCGAAATCGAGGTCGTCGCGATTAAACGTGCGGGTAACCTTTGCGGTCTGCTTTTCCTTGTCGACGTCAAGCCACATAGGAGTAAGTCTGCCGCCTGCTACTTCAGCAATCTGCTCAAACTTCTTGCTCTTTTTGCTCTTATCGCGAAGGGAAATAACGTCGCCAACCTTAACTCTGTAAGAGGGGATATCAACTCTCTTACCGTTCACACAGAAATGACCGTGAGAAACAAGCTGACGAGCCTCGCGGCGGGTAATAGCAAGACCCATTCTGAAAACGATATTGTCAAGTCTGCTTTCGAGAATCCTGATGAGGTTTTCGCCGGCAATGCCCTCTTCCTTGGTTGCAAGCTCATAGTAGTGATAGAACTGCTTCTCAAGAACGCCGTAAACGAACTTCAGCTTCTGCTTTTCCTTAAGCTGCTGACCGTACTCGGAAACCTTCTTGCGGCGGTTGCCCTCGGGGTGTCTTTTGGACTTCTTATTCTCTGAATAGCCCAGAACTGCGGGGCTGATATCCAGACTTCTGCACTTTTTCAAAATCGGGTCGCGATTTATAGCCATAGTAAAATTCCTCCGTTAGTTAATGTTATATCGGCAAAGCCGACGCCGAGCAAACGTTGCGCTCGACTTTCTTCGTCCGTCTGCCCGAAATATCGGGCAAAGCGGAAATTCAGACTCTTCTTCTCTTGGGGGGACGGCAGCCGTTGTGGGGAATAGGAGTAACGTCCTTGATGAGCTTTACTTCAAGACCTGCAGCCTGAAGCGCTCTGATAGCCGCCTCGCGTCCCTGACCGGGGCCCTTTACATAAACCTCAACGGTCTTCAGTCCGTGCTCCATTGCAGCCTTAGCAGCAACGTCGGCAGCAGTCTGTGCAGCAAACGGGGTAGATTTTCTCGAGCCTCTGAAGCCGAGTCCGCCCGCGGAAGCCCACGAGAGAGCGTTTCCCTGAAGGTCGGTGATGGTGACGATAGTGTTGTTAAAGGACGACTGAATATGAGCTGCGCCGTTCTCGACGTTCTTACGCTCACGGCGTCTGCGAACAACCTGTTTTGCTTTTGCCTGTGCCATTTATTTACCGCCTTTCGTATTATTTCTTCTTGTTTGCAATTGTCTTCTTGGGACCCTTGCGAGTTCTGGCGTTGGTCTTTGTGCGCTGACCGCGAACGGGGAGACCCTTGCGGTGACGCGTGCCGCGATAGCAGTTGATTTCAACCAGACGCTTGATGTTAAGAGCAACCATTCTTCTGAGGTCGCCTTCTACAACGTAGCCTTCCTTGTCGATAACGTCGCGGATTTTCGCTTCGTCGTCGTCTGTAAGGTCGCGAACGCGTGTGTCGGGATTAACACCCGCTTTTGCCAGAATATCATTTGCGGACTTTCTGCCGATGCCGTATACATAGGTAAGACCTATTTCAACGCGCTTTTCCTTAGGCAAATCCACGCCTGCAATTCTTGCCATACTTATTTTCCTCCTGTCCGGGAATTAACCCTGTCTTTGCTTGTGTTTAGGTTCAACACAAATAACCATAACCTTGCCCTTGCGCTTGATAACCTTGCATTTATCGCACATAGGCTTTACCGAAGGTCTGACTTTCATTGTAATACCTCCTCCTGAGCGCCGCGGCGCTCAAATGAAACAAAACCGTGTAAGCAAAATCACTTGGCGCGCCAGGTAATTCTGCCTTTTGTAAGGTCGTAGGGCGACATCTCAACAGTAACCTTATCGCCGGGAAGAATTCGTATATAATTCATTCTCAGCTTTCCGCTTATATGAGCGAGAATTTGGTGACCGTTTGAAAGCTCCACCTTGAACTGTGCGTTTGGCAGCGCCTCCAATATTGTGCCTTCCACTTCCAGTACGTCATCTTTAGACAAGCTTATTCACTCTCCTGTAACGCGCTGTCCTGCCCGAACAGCTCTCTGAGCGTTCGCCGCAGTTTTCTGTCCGTAAGACCGTCGGGATTAATAACCCGATTTGTCGCTTGGACGTGTTTTTGATTTTTTTTCTTCGGCTTATCGAGCTTTCGCTCTTTGCCGTCGGCGACGAAAATGAAATCGCCGTCAATCCGGACGACCATCATCGCCCTTCCGCAGTCATGACCTGCGCGGCTTATAACCACAGTACCCGCCGCAAACATCAGTGGCTCTCCAAAGTCAGAATAAGAGGTTCGCCGTTTGTGATGGCGATACTGTGCTCGAAGTGACAGGAAAGGCTGCCGTCTGTGGTGACGACGGTCCATTTGTCGCCGAGTATCCTTACTCTGTTGCTGTGTGAATTAACCATCGGCTCGATTGCGATAGTCATACCGGGAACAAGCCTCGGTCCGTGACCTGCTTTGCCCTCGTTCGGCACTTCGGGGTCCTCGTGCATTTCGCGTCCGACTCCGTGACCGATGAATTTTTCCGCAACGGCATATCCGCCGCTCTTGACGTGAGTTTCAATCGCGTGAGAGATGTCGCCGACGCGGTTTCCCGCAACAGCCTGCTCAATGCCTTTATAAAGCGCTTCTTCGGTATACTTCATAAGCCGCTTTGCTTCGTCCGAAACCTCGCCGACCATAAAAGTTTTCGTGTTGTCGCCCATAAAGCCGTTAAGCTCGGCTACGATATCGCAGGAAATGATATCGCCGTCCTTGAGGACCGCTTTTTTGCTGGGGATTCCGTGGATAAGCTGCTCGTTGATGGAAAAGCAGTTGTGACCGGGGAAACCCTCGAAGCCATAGCAGGGACAGCTTCCGCCCTTTGAACGGATAAATTCGTCAACGATTCTGTCCAGTTCCCATGTGGAAACGCCCGCCTTGGCGTTCTTTCCTGCGAGCGCGAGAGCCTGCGCCGCAAGCTCGCCCGCTTTTATCATACCTTTAAGCTCTTCGGGATTTTTTATCTGAATCATTAGTTACCTCTGATAGCCGCCAGCGTAAGCCTTGAAGTTTCGGCAATTTCGTTCTGACCCTCAACGGTAACGAGCTTTCCTCTCTTAGCGTAATAATCCTTGAGGGGCGCCGTTTTCTCATGATAGGTTTTCAGACGAGCCTGAACCGTTTCGGGCTTATCATCGATTCTCTGAACAACCTTTGCGCCGCAAGCGTCGCAGATTCCTTCAACCTTTGTGGGCTTATATTTGATGTGATAGGAGTTTCCGCAGCCCTCGCAAACGCGTCTGCCGCTCATTCTCGCGGTGATAGCCTCGTCGGAAACCGCGATTTCAACAACCTTATCAATCTGAACGCCCATTTTATCAAGCGCTTCCGCCTGTTCAACCGTTCTGGGGAAGCCGTCAAGGATAAAGCCGTTCTGCGCGTCGGGCTGAGCAATTCTGTCCTTGAGGATACCGATTACGACATCATCTGGAACAAGCTCGCCTGCGTCCATAAAGCTTTTTGCCTTAAGACCTGCTTCTGTTCCGTTTTTAACTGCTTCTCTGAGCATATTTCCCGTAGAAATCGCGGGAATATTAAGCTCCTTGCAGACAACCTCTGCCTGAGTGCCTTTGCCGGCGCCGGGAGCGCCTAAGAATATCATATTCATAAGTCATTCTCCTGTCTGAGCGGTACAGCCCGCGGCTCTGACGACAGCGTGTGCCGCCGTCAAAGCCCAAGCTGATTATCAGTCCAAAAATCCGGGATGGTGGCGCATCATAATCTGGCTTTCGAGAGAGCGAACCGTCTCAAGTGCAACGCCGACAACGATGAGCATTGTGGTGCCGCCGAGCGCCAGACCGGGGATACCCGATACCATAGAGAAGATAATCGGGAAAATCGCGACTATTCCGAGGAAAATCGCTCCGATGAGCGTAACCTTGTTGAGAGAGTTGTGAATGAAGTCGGACGTGGGCTTTCCGGGGCGATAGCCGGGGATTGCGCCGTTGTTCTTCTTCAGATTGTTTGCAATCTCAACGGGGTTGTAGGAAATCGCAACGTAGAAGTAGTTGAACGCGATTATGAGCAGGAAGTAGATTACCGCGTAAACGGGTGAATTCTGGCTGAAGAAGCGGACAAAGCCGTCCCAGAAGGAATCTCCCGTACCGTTAATTCCGAAGAAGAAGCAGATTGTCTGCGGAAGCGACATAAGCGACATCGCGAAGATAATCGGCATAACGCCGCTCATCGCAACCTTAATCGGAATATGGGTTGATTGACCGCCGTACATCTTGCGTCCGACAACGCGCTTTGCGTACTGAACCGGAATTCTGCGCTCAGCGTTTGTCATAAAGATTACGAACCACATCATCGCAATGTAAATCAGAACGATTACGACAATGAAAGGAATCTTGCTCGCGTCCGTCTGACAGAGCTTGATATAGGTGTTTACATCATCGGGGAAACGCGCGACGATACCTGCGAAAAGTATCATTGAGATGCCGTTTCCTATGCCCTTTTCGTTAATTCTGTCGCCGAGCCAGATGATAACCGAAGCTCCCGCGACAAAGCACGCAACGATAGTGATAGCCGACAATACCTGCGCGAGGGTGTCAGCGCCCTCGCCGTATTTCAGAAGCTCCGTGACGCCATAATCTGTTCTGACGCCGCCTCTGAGCGTGAAGTAGAACGCAACCGCCTGAATAACCGCTATTCCGAGAGAAGTAAACTTTGTGATTTTGTTTATCTTCTTTCTTCCCTCCTCGCCTTCTTTTGAAAGGCGTTCGAGAGGAGGAATAGCGACCGTGAGAAGCTGAATGATAATCGACGCGTTGATGTAAGGCGTGATTGACATTGCGAGGAGCGTTCCCTGAGAGAGCGCGCCGCCCGTCATGGTGTCGAGGTAATTCAGCAGCGAAGCGTCGCCGATAAGGTCTTTTATGCCCTCGTTGTTGAGAAAAGGAACGAAGATGCTTGAGCCTAAGCGGAACAGTATGATGATAAACAGCGTGTACAGAATCTTTTTGCGAAGCGCGGTATCAACCCACGCGTTGCGAAAGACCGTAAGCATTCCGTTCAATTACATCACCTCAGCCTTTCCGCCTGCCTTTTCAATTTTTTCCTGAGCGGAAGCTGTGAACTTAACCGCCTTTACGGTAAGCTTCTTTGTAAGCTCGCCGTTGCCGAGAATTTTAACGCCGTCCTTTGCGTCCTTGATAGCGCCGGAAGCTATAAGAGCCTCTGCGTCAACGACTGCGCCGTCCTCGAATCTCTTTTCAAGCTCGGAAACGTTAACGGTAGCAAATTCAGCGGCAAAAATGTTGTTGAAGCCTCTCTTCGGCATTCTTCTCTGAAGCGGCATCTGACCGCCCTCGAAGCCGGGTCTGATAGAACCGCCCGAACGAGCCTTCTGACCCTTGTGTCCCTTGCCGGCGGTCTTACCCTGACCGGAACCGTGACCTCTGCCGATGCGCTTAACGTCCTTAACAGCGCCGATTGCCGGCTTTAATTCGTGAAGTTTCATTAACTATTGCACCCCATTTCTTTAGTTGATAGCTTGCAGAACACTGCTTTTCAGACTTCTTCAACCTTAACAAGGTGAGCGATAGTCTTAATCTTGCCTCTTGTAGCGCCGTTATCGGGCTGAGTAGTCACAGAGTTAATCTTGTGAAGACCCAGCGCCTTGGCTGTGGCAATCTGATTTTTCTTGCAGCTGTTTAAAGAGCGTACAAGAGTAATTTTTAAGTCTGCCATTGTGTAATCCTCCTATAAGCTCTTAAATCAAAGCTCCTTGACGCTCTTGCCTCTGAGAGCCGCGACTTCTTCCGCGGTGCGCAGCGACATAAGACCCTGCATAGTAGCTCTTACAACGTTGCAGGGGTTATTTGAGCGAAGGGACTTAGTACGAATGTTCTTAATTCCCGCCATCTCGATTACGGCACGAACGGGACCGCCTGCGATAACGCCGGTACCCTCGGGAGCGGGACGCATCAGAACTGCGCCTGCGCCAAACTTACCCGTAATCTCGTGAGGTATGGTAGTGCCCTTGAGAGCAATCTTGTGAAGATTTTTCTTCGCGTCGTCAATTCCCTTGCGGATTGCGTCGGGAACCTCGTTGGATTTGCCCATACCGAAGCCTACTGTTCCGTTTCCGTCGCCAACAACTACGAGAGCCGAGAACTTCATAATACGTCCGCCCTTAACGGTCTTGGAAACGCGGTTGATGTAAACAACCTTCTCAGAAAGCTCGTTTTCTGTCTGTTCAATTCTAGCCAAGTGATTTCCCTCCTTATCAGAAATTGAGTCCGCCTTCTCTTGCGCCTTCAGCAAGAGCGGCTACTCTTCCGTGATACACATATCCGCCTCTGTCGAAAACAACGTCGGTGATACCTGCGTTCTTCGCCTTTTCAGCAATCATCTGTCCGACTTTCTTAGCAGCCTCGCAGTTGCCGCCGTACATACCGAAACCCTTTTCGGTGGAAGAAGCAGCGCAGAGCGTCTTGCCGTTAACGTCGTCGATTATCTGAGCATAAATATGCATAGAAGAACGGAAAACATTAAGTCTGGGGCATTCGGGAGTACCCGAAATCTTGCCGCGAACGCGCTTATGACGGCGCATTCTGCTCTTGTTCTTATCGATTATTTTAACCATTGTTCTTATCCTTTCACGGTCTTATCCCTGTACGCGCAGCGACGCGTATTGCGGGAAAAGCCTTTCAATCAGAATTAATATCTCACGAGGCGAAAAAGCCCCGATATAATCAATATTACTTCTTGCCCTTTCCTGCCTTGCCTTCCTTGCGGCGGATATACTCGTCAACGTACTTGATACCTTTACCCTTGTAAGGCTCGGGAGGACGCTTGCTTCTGATTTCGGAAGCGCGCTGGCCAACCTTCTGCTTGTCGATTCCGACAACGATAATCTTGTTGGGGCTGGGGACTTCAAGCTTGCAGTCGTCCGTATCGGAAACAACGACCTTGTGAGAATAGCCGAGGTTCATGATAACGTCCTTGCCCTGCTTTTCGCATCTGAAGCCGACGCCGTTGATTTCGAGTTCCTTCTTGTAGCCCTCCGTAACGCCTACAACCATATTGTGGATAAGCGTTCTTGTAAGACCGTGAAGCGAACGGGAAATATTCTCGTCGTTCGGGCGCTCAACAGTGATGGTGTTGCCCTCGTGGGTAATCTTCATTGTGTGGTTGAACTCTTTTGTGATTGTGCCTTTAGGACCTTTTACGGTTACAACGAAGCCGTCGATTTTAACGTCAACGCCCGCGGGAACAGTAATAGGCATTCTACCGATTCTTGACATTACTATTCCTCCTTACCATACGAATGCCAGCACTTCGCCGCCGACATTCATTTCGCGAGCCTTTTTATCCGTCATAATGCCCTTGGAAGTGGAAACGATAGCGATTCCGAGGCCCTTCATAACCTTGGGCATATCCTTGCAGTTGGAGTAGATTCTCAAACCGGGCTTGGAAACTCTTCTGAGACCGGTGATAACCTGCGCCTTGCTGTCGGTATACTTGAGAGTGATTTTGATAACGCCCTGCTTGTTGTCGTCAACAACCTTGAAGGACTTGATGTAGCCCTCATCGAGCAGAATCTGAGCAATCTGCTTCTTAAGGTTGGAAGCGGGAACGTCAACAGTTGCGTGCTTTGCGGAATTGGCGTTGCGAATTCTCGTAAGCATATCCGCGATAGTATCTGTAATCTGCATTCATTTACCTCCTAACGCTGAGCCGTTACGAATTCCATCGGCGCCAAGCGCCCGTTCGTCGTACTCGCATAATCCTGCGCCAAAGCGCGATATTGATGCCGGACCTCTGAAAAACCCGTCCGGCGAGGGAATTTGCAGAAGCGAATTGATTACCAGCTCGACTTCTTCACGCCGGGAATCTGTCCCTTGTAAGCAAGCTCTCTGAAGCAGATTCTGCAAATGCCGAACTTGCGCATATAAGCGTGAGGTCTGCCGCAAATCTTGCATCTGTTGTAAGCGCGAGTCGAAAATTTCGGCTCTCTGAGCTGCTTCTGCTTGAGTGACATCTTAGCCATAGCTTTCCTCCGTTCTAATTACTTCTCGAAAGGAGCGCCCATCAGGGTGAGCAGCTCTCTGGCTTCTTCGTCGGTTTTAGCGGTTGTGATGAAGTTGATATCCATACCGCGAACAGCGTCGATTTTATCGTATTCGATTTCGGGGAAGATAAGCTGTTCCTTCAGACCGAAAGAGTAGTTTCCTCTTCCGTCAAAGGAGTTGGGGTTAATACCTCTGAAATCGCGTACACGAGGAAGCGCTACATTGAAAAGTCTGTCGAGAAACTCGTACATAATCTCTCCGCGGAGCGTAACCTTAACGCCGATAACCTGACCTTCTCTTAACTTGAAGTTCGCGACAGACTTCTTGGACTTGCAGGCAACGGGCTTCTGACCGGTGATGGTAGCAAGCTCAGCCATAACGTTGTCGATAATCTTCGCGTTCTCCTTTGCCTCGCCGCAGCCTACGTTTACAACGATTTTGTCGAGCTTCGGGGTCTGCATAACAGACTTATAGCCGAATTTCTTAAAAAGCGCGGGAGCTACGGTTTCCTTGTAGAATTCTTTCATTCTTGCCATAGTTTTTTCCTCCGTTTAAGCCGGGTTTTAGCGCGTGAAGCGAACTTTTGCGCTGCTTATACCCGACCTCTGGGCAATCAATACTTCAGCTCTGCTCCGCAGTGCTTGCAGACTCTGATTTTCTTGCCGTCCTCAATCTTGTGACCTACTCTTGTAGGCTTGTCGCACTTAGGGCAAACAGGCATAACCTTGCAGGCATAAATCGGGCTTTCAGCCTGAACTCTGCCGCCGAGCTGACCCTGCTGCTTGGGCTTAACGTGCTTGGTAACCATATTGATACCCTCAACGATTACCTTGCCCTCCTTGGGGGAAACAGTCAGAACCTTACCGGTTTTTCTCTTGCCGTTCTGACCGTTAGTGAACTTATCCTTGCTGTCGCCCGTCATAAGAGCGACTGTGTCGCCGACTTTAATATTCATACCGCGGCACCTCCATTAAAGAACTTCGGGAGCAAGGGAAAGGATTTTCATATAATCCTTATCTCTCAGCTCTCTTGCAACCGGCCCAAAAATACGAGTTCCCTTCGGATTTTTGTCCTCCTTGATGATAACCGCCGCATTTTCGTCAAAGCGGATATATGTGCCGTCGTCGCGTCTCAGACCCTTTGCCGAGCGAACTACAACGCACTTTACAACGTCGCCCTTTTTAACAACGCCGCCGGGTGTAGCTTTTTTAACGGAAGCTACGATAACGTCGCCGATATTTGCGTATCTTCTGCGGGTTCCGCCCAGCACTCTGATACACATAAGCTCCTTGGCGCCGGTGTTGTCGGCAACCTTGAGCAATGTCTGCATTTGTATCATGGCTTATACTCCTTCCCTGTCGGAAGATTTCCGACGAAAAAATCAGAAATTACTTAGCGCGCTCGATGATGTTTACAAGACGCCATCTCTTATCCTTGGAAAGGGGTCTTGTTTCCATAATCTCAACTCTGTCGCCAACCTTGCAGGTGTTCTCCTCATCGTGAGCCTTGAGCTTGATTGTGCGCTTTACGATTTTCTTGTAAAGAGGATGACGAACATTATCCTCGATAGCGACAACGATTGTCTTATCCATCTTGTCGCTTACGACTTTGCCTACTCTAGTTTTTCTAAGATTTCTCTCCATTTTTAGTTCTTATCCTCCTTCCTTAATTCTGAGCCGTAAGCTCGCGTTCGCGCTGAACGGTCTTGATGCGAGCGATATCCTTCTTGACAGCCTTTATTCTGGTGGGATTGTCAAGCTGGTTTACGGCGAGCTGGAAGCGCAGATTAAAAAGCTCCTGTTTGAGCTCGGCGAGCTTAGTTTCAAGCTCTTTTTCCGAAAGATATTTAATTTCCGAAGCCTTCATTAAAGCTCACCTCCGTCTTCCTTTTTAACAAACTTGCACTTGATAGGAAGCTTGTGCATCGCAAGACGCATAGCTTCTTTAGCGGTTTCCTCGGAAACGCCGGCGATTTCAAACATAACTCTGCCGGGCTTTACAACGGAAACCCAATATTCGGGCGAACCTTTTCCCGAACCCATACGAGTGCCAAGCGGCTTTGTCGTAACGGGCTTATCGGGGAAAATCTTAATCCAAACCTGACCGCCGCGCTTGATATAACGCGTCATAGCGATACGGGCTGCCTCAATCTGGTTGGACTTAATCCAAGCAGCTTCGAGTGCCTGAAGACCATATTCGCCGTTCGTAACCTTGTTGCCTCTCGTAGCAACGCCCTTACGGCGACCTCTCTGCACTCTTCTGTACTTTACTCTCTTAGGAAGCAGCATTATTCGTTACCCCCTTCTTTTTTTGCTTCTGTTCTGGGCTTACGGGGAGGACGACGGTCGCCGTTTCTGCCCGCGCCGTTTGCTCTGTCGTTACGGCGTCTGTCACCGCGCTCGTTTCTGTCGGTGCGAGCGGGCTTGTTCGCGGGGATTTCGCCCTTGAGAACTTCGCCGTTGTAAATCCAAACCTTAACGCCGATTACGCCGTAGGTTGTGTTAGCTCTTGCAACGCCGTATTCGATATCAGCGCGAAGAGTCTGAAGCGGGATTGTACCCTCGTGATAGCTCTCGGAGCGAGCGATTTCCGCGCCGCCCAGACGACCGCTAACCATGGTCTTGATACCCTTAGCGCCGCTCTTCATCGTTCTGCCGATAGCCTGCTTCATAGCGCGTCTGAAGGAAACGCGTCCTTCGAGCTGCTGAGCGATGCTGTCAGCAACAAGCTGAGCGTTGAGGTCGGGATTCTTGATTTCAACGATATCGATAGAAACCGTCTTTCCGATGAGCTTTTCAACCTCACCGCGAATTTTCTCAATCTCTGCGCCCTTGGGGCCTATAAGCATTCCCACCTTGTCGGCGTGAATGTAGATTTTGATTTTGTCAGCGCCTGTGCGCTCAATCTGAATGTCTGCGATACCAACGGCTCTGGAGAGCAGCTGGCCGGTCTTTTCGCCGGATACCTTGCTGAACATTCTCTTGTTCATCAGGTAGTCACGGATTTTGTAATCCTCGACAAGTGTATCACCGAAGGTTGCTTTGCCCGCGAACCAGCGAGAATCCCAATCCTTGATTACACCCACGCGAAGACCGTGCGGATTAACCTTCTGTCCCATTGTAATTCTCCTCCTTATTCAGCTTCTTTAACAACCAGCGTGATGTTGGACGTTCTCTTCATAATTCTGTGCGCTCTGCCGTGGTCCTTGGGTCTGATACGCTTGAGCGTGATACCCGCGCCAACGTAGCACTGAGAAACATAAAGTCTTGAAGTATCCATATTGTGATTGTTTTCAGCGTTTGCAACAGCGGACTTAAGCAGCTTTGCAAGCGGCTCGCAAGCGGACTTGGGCGTATTCTTGAGAATAGCCATAGCCGTTTCAACGGGCTTATTGCGGATTAAATCGAGCACGATTCCAACCTTGCGCGGAGAGATACGTACCTGTCTGAGTTCTGCTCTGGCTTCCATATTCTCCCCTCCTTACTTCTTGCCTGTGGTCTTGCTGCCCGCGTGACCCTTAAAGGTTCTTGTGGGAGCAAACTCGCCAAGCTTGTGTCCTACCATATCCTCGGTAACATATACCGGAACGTGCTTTCTGCCGTCGTGAACGGCAAAAGTGTGACCTACGAAATCGGGGAAAATTGTCGAGGAGCGGCTCCAGGTCTTGAGAACCTTCTTCTCGCCCTTTTCGTTCATATCGAGAACTCTCTTCATAAGAGCTTCCTGAACGTAAGGCCCCTTCTTAATACTTCTTCCCATTATAAATTCCTTTCAAGTTAAGCTGCAAGTTAATGAACGGCGACTTTTTGCGGAAACCGCCGCGCCGTTCTTATTAACAGCAACTGTCGGGTTAATTATTTACCGTTTCTTCTTCTTACGATGAACTTATCGGACGCCTTCTTAAGCGAACGAGTCTTGTAACCGAGAGCGGGCTTGCCCCACGGAGTAACAGGTCCGGGACGTCCAACAGGGGACTTACCCTCACCACCGCCGTGCGGGTGGTCGTTCGGGTTCATAACAGAACCGCGGACTGTGGGTCTGATACCGAGGTGACGGGTCTTACCTGCCTTACCGCGGTTTACGTTCTCGTGGTCGAGGTTGGAAACCGTACCGATAGATGCATAGCAGGAAGCCTGAACGTTTCTCAGCTCGCCGCTGGGGAGTCTGAGAAGAGCGTAGCCGTTCTCCTTAGCCATAAGCTGAGCCATATTGCCCGCAGAGCGAACCATCTGACCGCCCTTGCCGGGGTGAAGCTCGATGTTGTGGATAACGGTACCAACGGGGATAGCCTCGAGCGGAAGCGCGTTTCCGGGCTTGATATCCGCGTCTGCGCCTGCTCTTACGTTATCGCCGACTTTAAGTCCGTCGGGAGCGAGAATATATCTCTTTTCATTGTCCTCGTACTGAACGAGAGCGATGAAAGCGGAACGGTTGGGGTCGTACTCAAGGGTAAGAACCGTCGCGTTCATTCCGCGCTTATCTCTCTTGAAGTCGATAACGCGGTATTTTTTTCTGTTGCCGCCGCCGATGTGACGAACGGTTATTCTGCCGTAGCTGTTTCTGCCTGCGGTCTTTTTAACGGGCTCCAGAAGACTTTTTTCGGGAGCAACCTTGGACAGTCCGCTGTAATCGGTAACAGTCATACCTCTGCGGCTGTTGTTGACAGGCTTGTAAACTTTGATAGCCATTTCGTTTCACTCCTTACTCAAATCATTCCGTCGAAGAACTCAATGGTCTTGGAATCCTTGGTAATCGTAACGATTGCCTTTTTCCAATCGGAGGTATAACCCTCGTGTCTGCCCATAGTCTTCTTTCTGCCGCGAACGCTTATCGTGTTGACCTTAGCGACCTTAACGCCCTTGAAAAGAGCCTCGACAGCCTTGGCGATTTCGATTTTGTTAGCGTTTTTAGCCACCTTGAAGGTGTACTTGCCGTTCTGAAGGCATTCGGTGCTGTGTTCGGTGATAATGGGCTTAATGATGATATCCTGTGCAACCTTTTCCATTATGCGTACACCTCCTCAAGCTTTTCAACAGCGCCCTTTACGATAACGAACTTATCGCAGTTCAGGATATCGTAAACGTTGAGGGAGTTAACCTGCGCCGTCTTAACCTTTTCAATGTTGGAAGCGGACTTGATAACCTTGCTGTCAGCGGAGTCGAGAACGATGAGGGTCTTGCCCTGAGCGCCGACCGCGTTAAGCATATTGACCATAGTCTTGGTCTTGTACTCGTCCGTTTTGATTGCGTCAACGACAATCATTTCGTTGCCGATGACCTTAGAGGAAAGAGCGGACAGAATAGCCAGTCTCTTTACCTTCTTGTTCATAACAAATCTGTATGAACGGGGCTTCGGGCCGAGCGCGATACCGCCGTGTCTCCACTGGGGAGCTCTTGTCGAACCCTGACGGGCGTTACCCGTGCCCTTCTGACGATAGGGCTTCTTTCCGCCGCCGCTTACCTCTGTTCTGGTAAGAGTGGACTGAGTGCCCTGACGCTGATTTGCGAGATAATTCACAACCGCGGTATGCATAGCGGTTTCATTCGGCGTGATGCCGAAAACCGCGTCGTTAAGCTCCAGCTCGGAAACGACTTTACCCGCCATATCAACTACGTTAATCTTTGACATATCGTATCGTCCTCCTTACTTTTAAGCCTTAACCGCGTCGCAGATGGTAACAACTCCGCCCTTAGGACCGGGAACTGCGCCCTTGACTGCGATGAGATTGTTCTCAACGTCAACCTTAACGACAACAAGGTTCTGAACGGTAACTCTCTCCGCGCCCATATGACCTGCCATACCCTTGCCCTTGAAAATTCTCGAAGGCGATGAGCAAGCGCCCATGGAGCCTGCCTGTCTTGCAACAGGACCGGAACCGTGCGTTTCCTTGAGTCTGTGCTGGTTGTGACGCTTGATAGCGCCTGTGAAACCCTTACCCTTGCTTGTGCCGACAACGTCGATAACGTCGCCCTCGGCAAAAACGTCAGCCTTTACGATGTCGCCCGTATTGAGAGCGGAAGTATCGTCAAGGCGGAACTCCTTGAGGGTTTTCTTGAAAGCCACGTCGTTTTTCTTGAAGTGACCCTGCTCAGGCTTGTTGACGTGCTTTGCGGAAACGTCGCCAAAGCCGAGCTGAACGGCGTCATAGCCGTCGTTTTCGGTTGTTTTCTTCTGTACTACTACGCAGGGACCCGCCTCGATAACGGTAACGGGTACAACCTTTCCTGCCTCGTCGAAGACCTGCGTCATGCCGACCTTCTTGCCGATGATTGCCTTTTTCATCAGCTGTTCCTCCTTACTTGGTTATTGGTTGAGATTGCTCTCAACATGACCTCGCGCCGCGAATCGGCGTTCGGTTAGTGGTTGAAGAATCGTTGGGTAAATTCCTCAACATAACTCAAAGTCAAAAGCAAAAGCTTCTAACTTTAAATATCCATTGAAATCTCGACGCCTGCGGGCAGCTCCAGCGACTGGAGAGCCTCAATCGTCTTCTGAGAGGGACGGATTACATCGATAAGGCGCTTGTGAGTTCTGAGCTCGAACTGCTCGCGGGAATCCTTATACTTATGAACGGCTCTCAGGATAGTTACAACCTGCTTGTCCGTGGGAAGCGGAATAGGACCCGCAACTCTCGCGCCGCTGCGCTTTGCAGCGTCGACAATCTTAGCAGCGGCAGCGTCCACGATGCCGTGCTCGTAACCCTTAATTCTGATTCTTACTTTTTCGCTTGATGCCATAATCTTAACCTTTCCCGTTTTTGTAAAACGCTTGTGAATAATCGGCGAAGGCTTATTATGAAAAATCCACTGCTCCGTGTGTTTCATCGTTAACCGCACAAGCCTGTTAGTTATCCAAAAAAATCCGGACACTTTAACCGACCGCGCACGAAACACGAAGCGCTTCAAATTCTGCCGCCCGAATCTTGTCGGACATTGCTCCGTCGAAGTTACCACGCCGAGCGTGCAATCTCCGACTTCATCGCCTTGTTTCAAAACTGCCCATAGCAGTCGCCAAAAGATATTTTACCACATTGAGCCTTATTTTTCAAGCGTATTATGAAAAATATCCGCATTTTTGCATATAGAATTTTCGCGCAATTATCCCGCATTTTCTATGCACTTTGCACAAATCGGGCAAAAATACGGCAAAATCCCGCTAAATATACCATTATAATATAACGATTGTTAAAGTTCCTCCAGAGCGCCCGAAATAACCTCCGCCCATTGCCTTACGATAACGTCGATATCGTTTGTCGTGACGAAAAATCGGCTGTCGTCGGGATTGTCGGTGACGGATGAAAGCGCGGTTACGAGGGGAACGCCGATTGCCGCGACGGGGATACCGAGGGTTTTGCGGGATAGTTCGCTCCGGCGCCGACCCGCGCCGGAGCCGGGGATAATGCCCGCGTCCGTAATCTGCAAGGTTTTGCCGATATAGCGCGGATTGCCGCAGGAAAGCGCGTCAACGACGATAAGACAGTCCGCGGGAAGCTCGCTTGCGGCGGCGCGGACAAGCCTCGCGGTATCCAGCCCCGTTTTTGCGGCGACGTCGGTTTCAATCGCCGAGAGGAGAAAGCGCTTTGTGCGGAGTTTTGTCAGCCCGCGGACGGAAAGCGCGCCGAGGCTGTCGGGAGCAATATCGGGATTGCCAAGCCCCGCGATAAAAACGCGGCCGCGTTCGGGGAGAAACTGCGCGACAGCCCGCCGCAAAAGCGCGGTTATACCGTCGTCGTGCGGTTCGCCCTCAAGCGCGATGTATCTTCCCGCATTTTTCCCGATTTCACGCGCAGCGCCCGCGCAAATTTTGACGTCCGTGATTTTAACGCCGCCGATTGTGCGCGAAACCGCCGAAACGCCGTCTTTTTCCGTAAAAATCCGCGCCGCTTCCATTGCAAGACCCGTTCTGTCCATTACATTCCCTCGCTTAACTGAAGTTTTTTCGTTTACCCCCTTGAAATTTTGCTAAAAATGTGTTATAATATCTAGTACTGTGAGAAAAAACCTGCCGATAGAGTTAAAAAAAGAGATTTGGCGGGGGATTTTTGGTGAATATAAATAATTTTTCCCGAAAATTCTTGCAAAATTCAGTCAATAAATCAAAAAAGCATACGGAGGTGAAAAAAATGCCGAATATTAAATCCGCAAAGAAAAGAGTAATCACATCTGAGGCGAGATACGAAGCGAACAAGAGCGCAAAGTCCGCTCTGAGAACTTCTATTAAGAAGGCTCGCGAGGACGGAGCAGACGCAGCGACGGTAAAGGCTGCGGTAGTAAGCGTAGACAAGGCTGCCGGCAAGGGTCTTATTCACAAGAACAAGGCTGCTCGCATCAAATCTCAGCTTGCTAAGAAAGCGAACGCATAAGAGAGCTTGTTTCACGTTATAAACCGCCCGCAGCTTATTTGAGGTGCGGGCGCTTTTTTCAACGGACAACCGGAGCGTAAGCGAGGAGGGGGTAATTGAAATGATGATACTAAGAGAGATTACGGATATAAACGAGATAGACGCCGTATTGCGCGAAGCGAAGATGTGCAGACTTGCGCTGATTGACGGCGACAGGCCATATATAGCGCCGCTGCTTTTCGGATATTGCCTGTCGGGAGGAAACCCTGAGTTTTACTTCCGCTGCGGGGAGAAGAGCGAGCTTATCGACATAATAAAGAAGAATAACAAGGCTGCGTTTGAAATTGACAGGCTGAGCGGGGTTGTGCGGGGAGAAGAAAATCCGAGCTTATTTGAGGCGGATTATGAATATGTAAGCGTAACGGGAACAATCGAGTTTATCACGGGAATAGACAAGATAACGGGCTTCAGCCACATTCTGAAGAAATACAGCGAAAACGGCGGCGAATGCAACATCTCGGAGCAGGTTCTGAACAGCTTTGCCGTGCTGAAGCTTACGGCGGACGAAATTTACTGCAAAAAACAAACCAAAGCAATCGGTGAACCGAATGAAAATGAACAAGGAAACGATTAAAGCGAAGCTGCGCGAGCTTCAGGAAAACGAAGAATACGAGCTTATCGAGGAAACGGTAACGGCGCTTCCCGACAGTCTTATAGACGACGATATACTGAATATGCTCTGCTCCGCGTACTTTAATCTTGAGGAATACAAAAAGGCGATTGCGCTCCTCGAGGGACAGCGCGAGCGTCTTGACGACGACTACAAGTGGAATTTCCGAATGGGGCTTGCGCTTTACAAAGCGTCCGAGGACGAGGAGTGCGAGGATAACGACGAGCTGAAAAAGCGGATTTTGGAACGCGCGCAGGTATCGTTTGCGAGGTCGATGAATATGAATCCGCCCGAAGATTTTCTTGAGGCGGCGGATATGTATATGGAGAAAATCGAGCTTGCTCTCGACGAAATTTACGGCGACAGCGTTGAGGAAGAAATCGCGCCCGAAATGTACTCCGAGGAAGAAATCGACGCGATTGAGGAGCATATAAAAGAGTATTTCGGTGATTTCCCGACGGTATTTCACGAGCTTGTTTCGCCCGATATACACTGCGATATTTACATAGTTCCGCCGACGGAGGAGAAGAATTATTACACTCTGATAACGGTTGGAATGGGCGCGCACATAATGGACGTTCCCGAAGAACTTGACGCCGGAGAACTCGGCAGAGCGGAGCTTCTGATATGCCTGCCGGCAGAATGGAAAGTCGGCGAAAACGCGGAAGAATGGTTCTGGCCGATATCGCTGCTGAAAGGGCTTGCGAGGCTTCCGATAAATTGCGAAACGTGGCTTGGCTGGGGACACACGGTTGACCACAGGGAAACATTTGCGGAAAACACGGAGCTTTGCGGTTCGCTTCTGATATATCCGGAAAACGTTGAGAAAGGCGCGGACCGCTGCACGCTTCCAAGCGGAGAAACGGTGAATTTCTTCGAGGTGATACCGCTTTACCGCGAGGAAATGATGTTTAAGCGCGACCATGACACTCACGCGCTTCTGGAGAAGATGAACGAAGTGTCGCATATAATAAAGACCGACCGTGAAAACGTGTGCGAGGGGTATTACAAACAGGGGCTTATCGACTCATCGGCTGAACACACAAGCAAAATTATCGAGAAAAAGCTGCCTTTGGACGCGATAAACGGCTGCAATCACATAGCGGCATATCTGCGCTGGTGCATTGAACACGACCTTTGCGACCCGGAGCTTGAAGAAATTTATCCGGATATTGTGGGAGGCGTGAAAAGCGGCGAACAGACCGACCTGCGGCGGTTTATAAACAACTGCCTTGGCGGCGAGCTTTCGATAAATCAGTTTAACTTCGCGGGCTGCATTTTCACGCGCGACTATTATCATCAAAGCTCCGACGAAGCCGAATTCAGTTATCCGCGCGACGTTGACGACTGCGCCGAGAAATATTTCGGAACGGAGAGATACAATTCCGATGAGTTTAAGGACGAAGCGTATCTTTTCGAGCCGTTTGACGAGGATTATTACAAAAGGATATCGAAATATATCGAGCGTGCATATGCGGATTTTTACGCGGATTTCAGCGAATATCAGCACGGTGAGCTTCTTCAGACGGTAAAAACGGCGGAAGAAATTCTGGGCTGCGAGTGCGTTTTCCCGAAAGACCCGACGGATATCGTGCAGGAATGGAAAAAAGCGCTTTCACAGTGCGAGGGAGAGGACCTGTTTCCGCTTGTGCTGGTGCTTGACGACAGCGCCGAGGAAATCAACAAAGAAGAGCTTGAATGGATTTTGAAATGCGGCGCGGACCGTTTTTGTCAGCCGATTGTTATTGCAAAGACGCCAAAGGACTTTCTCAGCCGCTTTGAGGAATGTGAGCCGTCCGTTCTGAACTCCGATGAAATTGAGCTTAGAAGTGCGCGTCTGGAACGGATTTTCGGGGTAAAACCCGCGGTATTCGAGATATTCGAGAAAGGTTCGCTGCTTATGCTGCCGCGCAAAGAGGGCGGATACACGCTTCTGAAGGGAGATTAAAATGACCGAGAGAGAAGAATTTATCGCGATATTCAACGAGAACATAAAGCGCGAGGGCGCGGACAAGCTGCTTGATTTTCTGGAAAACAAGAGCGATTTTTTCACGGCGCCCGCGTCCACGCGATATCACAACGCCTTTGAGGGCGGGCTTCTGCGGCATTCGCTGAACGTGTACAAGTGCTTGGCGGCGTATCTTGAACGAGCGCGCGTGAAAGAGGAATACAAGGTTGAAGCGAGCGCGGAAACAACGGCGATTGTGGCGCTTTTGCACGATTTATGTAAGGTGAACACATACCGCGTTTCCTACCGCAACGCGAAAAACGATAAAACAGGACAGTGGGAGAAAGTGCCTTATTATGAGATACACGACGCTCTGCCCTACGGTCACGGCGAAAAAAGCGTATATATGATAAGCGGATTTATGCGGCTGACGCGCGAGGAAGCGATGGCGATACGCTGGCATATGGGATTTTCGGGAAACGAGGATAAGAATACAATAGGAAGGGCGCTTGAAAAATTCCCGCTTGCGTTTGCGCTTTCGGTAGCTGATATGGAAGCGAGCTATTTTCTCGAAGGCTCGGAGGATTGACAACCCTTTTCCCGCAAACAACATTCCCGAAAAGCGAAAGCATTTCGGGATTTCTTTTTCATAAAACGCAAAACAAGCCATATAAATTAAGGTAACACCGCATAATTATTTTCGTTCAATCACGCAGAGAGTTTTTCGTCAAATTGTGCTAAATCGACGCAGGAATACTGTATGTATTTCTAAGGAGATTTTGTGCAATTTGGCGGAAAAAATCAAGTGAGTGAATGAAAAAGGCGAAGCCGGTAATTGTGCGGTGTTGCCTTAAGAAAAGGACAAAATCCGAAAAGGAGCGTTTTATGAAAAGATTTATGTGCTTGCTTTTGTGCATACTGACGCTATTTTCAACGGGCGCGGTGGGATATTGCGACGGGGAGCTTCCTGGCGGGCTTTCGGCGAAAGCGGAGATACTCTATGAAGCGAACACGGGACAGATTTTGTGGTCGAAAAACGCGGACGCGAAGCTTCCGATTGCCTCGGTAACGAAAACGATGTCGCTTTTGCTCTGGGCTGAGGCGATTGACAAGGGAAAATTGACGCTTGAGGAGAAAGTTAAGGCTTCGTCTGCGGCGGCAGGAACGGAGGGTTCGACAATCTGGCTGAATATCGGCGAGGAAATGACTGCGGCAGAGCTTCTGGAAGCGGTAATCGTAAACTCGGCGAACGACGCGTGCGTGGCGCTTGCGGAGCATATATCGGGGAGCGAAGCGGAGTTTGTAAAGCTGATGAACAAGCGCGCGAAAGAGCTTAAAATGACCTCAACGCGTTTCCGCAACTGCACGGGGCTTGACGCCGATGGGCATTATTCAAGCGCGCGTGATATCGCAATTGTGACCGCCGAACTGATGAAGCACGAGGTGTACAGGGGCTGGTTTCTGACGTGGGTTGACTATCTTCGCGGCGGCGAAACGCAGCTTGTGAACACAAACAAGCTCATTCGCTATTACGATGGTATTCTCGGCGGCAAAACGGGAACAACGGACGCCGCGGGGTGCTGTCTTGCGGCGTGCGCGGAGCGGAAGAATATGAAGCTGATTGCGGTAGCGCTCGGCTGCGATGAGGACGGAGAGCGCTTCGACGAGTGCGAACGGCTTCTAGATTACGGATTTGAACGATTTGAGCTGTTTTCGCCCGAAATCGACTTCAACAAGCTGAAACCCGTAAAAGTAACGCGCGGAACACTGTCCCAAATTGACCCGATAATCAAGCGGCAGGGCGAAGAATGCGTTATCGGAAAAGGCAGAGCAAAAGACGTAAAGTACGACTACACCTTCGCCGAGGAACTCGAAGCGCCGATTGAGAAAGGACAGTTTGTGGGAGAATACCTCGTGACCGTCGACGGTGCAGAAGTGTTCCGCTCGGAAATTGTAGCAAAAAACGATATCCCGCGAATGAATTTCTGGCTGTGTTTTATAAGACTCTTGATTTCGATAATTTCAATGTAGCGCCGGTCGTTGCTTCGCTCACAGTAGACGGCTTCGCCTCCAGTCGTCGCGCTTCGCCTCCAGTCGTCGCGCTCCGCGCTCCAGTCGCTCCCGCGGGGTT
>UMHM01057504.1_pt1 | contig 35649 bp, 53 predicted proteins | sample 1965501 | NCBI WGS metagenome assembly UMHM01 (sample SAMEA4836095, study PRJEB28245) | human gut metagenome | biome: gut microbiome; material: fecal sample | place: Denmark | collected 2008
AACCAACGATTTTATGCGTTGCATCTACTTCATAAGAAACATTTGTAAAATCATGTGCATCATGATTTGATACTTTTTCAGTACGCATGATTTGTGTTCCACTTGGATTATAGAAGTAAACATATAATGCATCTTCATATTTCGCTGTAATTTCACGAGTAGTTGTTTCAGTGATTGTTAATGATTTATTAAAATCTTCAAACTTTGTTTCACCATCATACCAGCCAACAAATACTTTTCCATCCATATCTGGAGCTGTTGGAGTAATCAGTGTATCCCCTGTTTTAACAGTCTGTGTACTTACGATGTTTCCATTCGCAACAAAATTAAATGTTGTTAGTGGGACTTCATTTTCACCCGTAATAACATAAATTGAGAAGTGGTTAGCATCAAAACTTTGTGTATTTGTCGCAACCTCAGTAACTGTACTTGCATCATCTGATACGTGATAAATATTAACTTCATTACCGCTTATCACTGCATTTTCAAAGCTGATATTTACAACACCATTTGGTTGAATTTCAACACCATCTTTACTCACAATTGTAACATCCAGAGCTATAGCTGAATCTACCTCTTTATCCTTTTCAAAAACGGTTTCTTTAACAGCGTTTAAGATTGCTTTTCTGGTAATACGCTTAACGACTAGCTTTGCACCTTTGGGTAAAACACCCTCAACTGCTGTCGCATGAACCGTTACATTTCCAGCTGTAGCACTTTCGTCAAATGCAGGATACTCTGGTAATTCTTCTTTTGCTTCTGGGTCTGCCTCAGCTTCATCCTCTTCATTTGTTTCTTCAGTTTTTGTTTGTTCTTGAGCTTCATTTGCTTCTTGTTGTGATTCTGTATTCACCTTTTGGTAAATAAATTTAACACTCTGTAAATCTGAAGTGACATTAAGATTAGCCTGGGCTGCAGTTACGATTTGTGAATCATTCATAACCACATCTTTTAGGGTGTAACCATCAAAGTTCAACATAACGCTCGCATCTGAATTTAGGTTATAATTGATCTCATATGTATGAGTTGCAGCTGTATTTTATATAGTTCCATCTTCAGCTACATAACTTAATGTCACCTCTTTTGTTTCAGATACGGGTGCAGACTCTTCAATCGCATCTACAATTGGCTGAGTTGTTTGTTCTGCAGCCACCTCTTGTGATGTAGTTTCTTTTACAGTTGCCGGTTCTTGTATAATCTGTTCTTCGACTTCTGGTTCTTGGCTAACTGTATTCGCATAGTAGGTATCTGCCATTCCAAACTGTATAGCCATCGCAAATGATAATAAGATTGCCGATGCTCTCTTTAAGTTTTTTAACATATCTATTCCTCCTTTCGTTTTTAGATAGTTTTCCCTACCCATCTACTATTTAAAGTATAAATTTTTTGTGGTTATAGAACGGTTATATTTTTTATAACCTCGGCTTTTTTGTAAAAAAAAAGCCATCGATAGATGACTTAACGATTATTGATTTTTGTTTCTATTTCAATATCATAAGGAAGTTGAATCAATTTTACACCTGCATCATGAAACATGCGCTTGCTCGCAATATTTCCTTCAGTTCCAGCATATTTATCACTTTCATAAACAACACAAGTAATACCTGCTTGAATGATAGCTTTGGCACATTCATTACATGGAAATAGAGAAACATAAAGTGTACATCCATGAAGATCTTGAATACTGTTTAAAATGGCATTTAATTCTGCATGAACCACATATGGATACTTTGTATCTAAAAAATTTCCATCTCTTTCCCAAGGAAATTCATCATCTTCACAACCATAAGGAAAGCCATTATAGCCTAGTCCAACCACTCTTTTTTGTGGATTAACAATACAAGCACCCACACGCGTATTTGGATCTTTGGAACGTTTTGCACTCAGATGTGCCATTCCCATAAAATACTGATCCCAGCTTAATACATCACCACGCATTATTCTTCCCCTTCTCTTAACTCATTTAACACTTTTTCAAATGTTGGTTCCAATCCAATCTCAAAACGCATTTTTTCATGTGTCGCAGGATGTATAAACTCCAATGCACATGCATGCAATAACTGCCCATTGGCCTGAATTGTTTTTCTAGGACCATATTTGGGATCACCCGCAATTGGATGTTCAATATACTGCATATGCACACGAATCTGATGCGTTCTACCTGTTTCTAGCTGGCATTTGATATACGCAAACTTTTTGAAGTTTTCTAATACTGTAAAATGCGTAATCGCATCCTTCGAATTATTTGCGGTAACCGCCATCTTCTGACGATCCTTATCATCACGACCAATTGGCGCATGAATCGTACCATGCTCATGTGTGAATGGCTTATGAACAATAGCTACATATTCACGATGACATGTTTTATCCTGTAGTTGCTGGCTTAATGCTTCGTGTGCCACATCATTTTTTGCAACAACCAATAAACCAGACGTATCTTTATCAATACGGTGAACAATACCTGGTCGCATAACTCCATTGATACCACTTAAATCTTTACAATGGTAAAGTAAAGCATTCACCAATGTGCCTGAATAATGTCCTGGAGCTGGATGTACCACCATCCCCTTGGGCTTATTAATTACAATAATGTCGTGATCTTCATATACAATATCCAAATCAATTGGTTCTGGAAGTACTTCGGTTGAATCTAATTCAGGAATTGAAACCTCAATTACGTCTCCTACACAAACTTTATAACTTGCCTTCATGACTTTTTGATTGACCAAGACTTTTTCATTGTCCAATAAGTCTTTGATTCTCTTTCGCGAAAAATCCAATTTTTCCGCTAACACTTTATCTAAACGATCCAATTTCGTGTTTTCATCTATTTTTAGGATTCTTGTTTCCATCTATTTTGCTCCTTCTTATCATCTATAAACATACTTACTAATATTAATACGATACCTATTGTAATGCAGATATCTGCCACATTAAATACAGGAAATGGGTAGCCGAAAATGTAAAAGCTAAAAAAGTCTCTTACATATCCTAGCGCCATACGATCAATAAAATTGCCTATGGCACCTGAAAATACAAGTGATAAGCAAATTTGATATCGTGAATCTTCAGTCTTGAAAGACATATACAAAATAGCGGCTAAGGCAACAATTGTTAGAAGAGCAAAAAAGCCCATACCAGCTCCGGCAAACATACTAAATCCCGCCCCTGTGTTTTGTACATAGGTCAAGTAAAAGAAATGTTTTATCATTTCTACAGATTCATTTAAGGAAATCGATCTTTCGATGGCCCATTTTGTCCATTGATCAAGTCCTAAAGTGACAAGCACAATAAGTAATGATGCCACTATCGTTTTCATTTTCTTCATATTTTATATCCCTCTTTTAAAATGATTTATTCCTTCTATGCAAAAATAACATTTTGAAAAACAACCATACACTCATACCAATCGCAATAATATATCCAAGAAAACCTATGGCCGGTATTCCCATGATGGTTGGCTTCATCTTTGTCGTACAAATCAAACTTGAACCAACGACTAAAGCTGCAATCAACACACATACAATAATGCGATTTACCATTTGGTCAATTTTAGCTAATGGGGCCTGCGATCCCATCAAGTTTAGATTCACTTTGATTTGTCCTCTTTGAATCATTTTTAAAACATCACTTGCCTGTACCGGAATATCAATTGAATGAGATAAAGCATCAACACTTCGTTTAAAACCTGATTTAATTTCCTTCTCCCAATCCACTTTCGTTAAACTCGACTTATGACTTAATGCAATCTTCATCGTATTCATATTTGGGTCTAAGGCAGTTAATGTTCCTTCGATTGTCATCATGGAACGTGCCAACATACTAATTCCTTTAGGCAATGAAATAGAATAGACATGACAAATTGAAAACATATCCTGTACCAATTTTGCGATATCAATTTCAGCATAAGGAACACTCAAATATTGGTTCACAAACTTATCCATATCATTACAAAATGCAGTATAATCAATTTCTTTTTTACAATCCCCAATCATCAATATGCAGTCGACTAGTTTTTGGGTATCTCTTAGTGCAATAGCTCTTACTGCCTGCTTCATGATTTCTCTTTCATTCCCATCCAGAGTACCCATCATGCCAAAATCGATCCATATGATTTGTTCATCACGAATTCTTAAATTTCCTGAATGTGGGTCTGCATGAAAAAAGCCATTTTCTATAATTTGTGAAATATAGTTAAAAGCTAGCTTATCGGCAATTTCACTACGATCATAGCCAAGCTTGTCCAATCGGTTTGAATCATCGATTTCAATTCCATCTACATATTCCATCACAAGAATATTCTTTCTTGTATATTCATCATAAATTTTAGGCGCATCAATGAATTTACAATCCGCATATTCCTTTTTAAATCGTTTTGCGAACTGTGCTTCTATCGTAAAATCCATTTCTTGTTGAGCCGTATACCAAAATTCATCAATTACCATATTCAAGTCAACAACACTTGATACGATATCAGATAGATTCAATATTTTAACAGCCTTTCTAAGAAGGGCAACATCACGTTCCATCCATTCATAAATTCTAGGTCGTTGAATTTTCAAAACGACTCTTTCTTTTGTCTTCAAAGTCGCTGCATGTACCTGAGCAATAGAAGCAGAGCCTAGACAAACTTCATCAATACTTTCAAAGTCTTCTTGAAATAAATCTCCATAAGTTTCTTCAATAATTTCCTGCACTGTCGAAAAAGGCATAGGATTTGCTTGTGAGCGAAGCTTCATTAATTCTTTACAATAGCGTTGTGAAAACAAATCCTGTCTTGTTGACATAATTTGTCCAATTTTGACAAAAGTAGGCCCTAAATCTTCAAGAATCATTCGAAACTTAACAGGATCCATTCCCTTTTGAATATGATGCTTCCTTAATATAGAGACAATCTGCGCAAATCTAGCCCTTGTTGACATCGTATTTGAATCACTCATTTTTTCACATCCCGCCTTCTATGTAAAGGTGTGTTTGTCACTTTACTCTTTTTAAAATCTGTTCGTGTATTCGATTTCTTTTTATTTTCAACAAGAATCATTTTTAATAAACGATTCCAATCTTTGTTATTTTTCATACAAGTATTTTAACACACTTGTTAAAAATCAAAAAGAAACAGTATTCCTGTTTCTTAATAGTAGTCATCTACCAACGTGATTTTATCCTTTAAACCCTTACCATAACGAATACTTACATGAATTTCGTCATCATCCGCGCAGTACTCATCATAACTTTTTGTTCTAAACGTATCAAATATCGTTTGAAGATCATGTGACATCGTATAATCATCCATCTGTAAATCCAATTCATCCTCGTCTTGTACAACATGAAGCATTTTAGGATATGTGATCACCAATGAATTATCTGGCAATTTATCATCTTCTGCCATTTCATCTACCACAACATGCACATCTCCAACGGAGCTTAAATATGTCTTTGTATATAAGCGACATTGATCTTGCATTGTAGTTGTCATAGTATGTGTTTCTTTAGACAAATCAATTTTATTTGGTTGAATCTGAGATAATTCATAAATAAATGTTCCTGCACCCACCACAAACAACAAGATGGATACTATTAATAATGCACCTAATTTACGCATGAACATCCACCTTCTTTGGCCACGCATGAAATAACATCAATAAAATAGCTAGGCTGCCTAGTACAAAGGCAATATCCATACAATAGATTCCGATACTTGTTGTGGCATATACTGCACTTACATAGATCATAACCACTAACCCTATGCTACTTCCAATCAATATACAAGCCACAGGTATCATAGCTAATACTAAAATCACTTTTAATACATCGGATTCAACAGAATGTGATTTTCTTTCATGATATAAAGGACGATTTGGAGTTGGTGGTAAATCATTTGCCTTGATATTATCATTCCAAGTCTCTTTAATATCATCCATCACACCGACATTATGTGCGTGAAAACGATAGCGATCCACTCTTTTGGCCATGACCTTCACAAAGAAATAAATAGCTATACACAAATACAGAATGCGACATAAGCTTAACATAAATTCTGTTATCATATAGAATCCTGCTACGAAAGAAAAAATCATTGATAGTATTAACTGGCATAGTATATCAACCACAATTACTTTTCCAATCAATAAAATCAATATAAGTACAAAGGCGTCAAATAAGATGTGAAAAATTTCGTTCATCGAAAAATTACCCACCTTTGAAAATAATTCCTCTACCTTTATATATATTTTGTCGATTGTTTTGTCTGCCTTGTTTGATAATGTATCCATAGAATCCGTATTGATCTTATAAGCATCTAAGATATCTTTAACAAGCTCATCCACATCGCCAAAGCCTGCAACAGCCTCTTCTTCAGATACGCCACTTGTCATCTTATCATCAATATAAGTACCATATTCTAACAAGATATCTTCCCTTTCTTTATCACTTATCAAGGATAATTTTTGATTTAAAATGTCCAGAAACTCTTTTTTTAACATTTTACTCTTCTCCTTTCAAATAGGTATTTACACTACATGAAAAATCTGTCCACTCAGCTAATAAAGCTGCATATCTTTCAAGTCCAAGACTTGTAATATGATAATACTTTCTTGGTGGACCCTCCGTAGATTCCTTTAAATACGATTCTAATAAATGATCGTTGGACAATCGCTTCAACAAAGGATAAATCGTACCTTCATTGACTTGTATTACCTCATTGATTTTAGAAACCAATTGATACCCATATAGATCATCTGCCACAATTGCCTTTAAAACAATCAGTTCTAAAACACCCTTTTTAAACTGAGTATTCATGCACTTCACCTTTATGCTTTCCTATCAAAGATGGTTGAAACATTTCTATATACAGTTTCTCTATCACGGATAATGATAATCCATGAATAGACTGTACATATTTAAACTCCTCATTTCGAATCCTATTTTTGTATCTTAGCTTCATTTCATATGCCTCATTATATTCAATAGAACCTAAACCAATGACTTTTACACACATAAATAGTTTGGAAGCTTTATTTAAACCTACGATTTTTCCATTGCGAATCCATCCACAAAAATAGACAGGAATGTTCTGAAAAGTATATCCTGAAATATGATCAACGGAAATCACAGGTAAATTATATTTCTTACCTAGGCATTGTGCATATTCTTTGGTTGCACCGTGCTTAGAACAATAAATAACTGCTCTAGGTTGCATACTATCACCTCTCGACTATTATGATATACATGCTACCTTAGATTGTCAAGTACTATGTATTATGTAAATTAAAATAAAAGATCCTGAAAATCACCTCAGGATCAGATTGTTATATTGTATCTTAATTTAGTTCGTAAATTTTTCGTAGAAAGATAATGCGTTTATAACATTAATTTGTGCTTTAAATATAGGTGTAGAATTCATGAAAATTAATAATGTTTAATAGAATCCATTCCTTTTAAGATGTAATCAAGATATAAACGATATCTTAATTTTTGAAAAGTTTCCCAAAGCTAAGTCCTTCGGTATTTAATCCAAAAAAGGCATAAGAAAAGTATTACTTATGCTTGCATATATGCTAGTAGTATGCTATAATATATATGTAAGGAGGAAAGGTTATGAATAAGAAATTTAAAAAATCCAAAATCGATTGGACGTCTCTAATCATACAATCAATCTTGGACTTAGCAGTTGGGTTAATCTTATTGATTATCGAGAAGCTTACATAGCTTCTCCCCTAACTCATTATAACTTATTCATCGTATATTATGCTAGTAAAATTAGGAATATTTTTTATCGCAATTGGAATTGCAAAATTCATTTATGCAATGTATTTAAAACACAAAGGAGAATAACATGAGACCCCAAGATAAGTACAACAAAGAAAAAATGACAATTATTTCTGCTAGATTCAAAAATGATTTTGCCGAAGAATTTAAACAAGCTTGCAAAGCTTTAGGAGTATCTCAAGCGGATGTTATTAGAGACGCAATGAATCAAACAATTGAGAAAGCCAACGCATTGGATGGACTAGATATGTTTAGTATCGATAAAATGAATCAAGACGAAGCTTATTTTAGCCGATTCATCCAGGAATTAAAAGATTATGATGATTTTGGAAAATTCAAAGGATATTTTGGAAAAGCTTCAGATGTTGAAGATAGAATCTGTGAATTAAATACATGTGAAATCTATACTGAAGTTAATGGATCATACGAATGTACAAGTAATGATAAAGAAATTCATGATGAATTCGGTTCTGATGACAATCACAAAATCAACGGATATATTGCCATCGAAGTTGGATATGGAAAACACGTTAAAATGTATGGCGAGTACTTCTGCAAAGACTGGGATGAAGCTAATGAAGTTTATCAGAATTGTTCGTTTGAAAATTACTACGGAATTGATTTAGATTAATGCATAAAAAAAGAAGGGCCACAATAAAATCGGCCCTTTTTTGCGTTATTTGAATAATTTAAAAATCTTTTCGACGATTTTCAACAACAATTCAATCAATTTGTTGATTCCAGATACATTAATTGTGTCATTTTTGACAGAATCTGAACTATTTTCATCGTTTTTATCGTTTTTTGAGTCATCTTTTCCGGTATTTGAACCATTTTCATCCTTTTTAGGATCGTCTTTTTTAGGCTCGTCACTCTTTGGATCAGACTTGTAGAAGTCAATATCATGATAGATTACATCTTTGTCAAATGGATTCGAAGTGTATTGATGTATAACTGCAATATCTGAATTGTCTGAATTGACATTACCATCATCCTGATTCCATGCTGCAATCCACAAAGGATAGTCTGTATCTACATATTGTCCGATCCATGATCTAGATGTATAAACACCAGTGTAATAACCTTGTGATTTGAAATAATCACAGAATACTTTGCAGACCATCGAACAATGTTCTTTTGTCAGCAATCCGTTTTGTTCCTTCCATCCTGGTTCTCCAGGTTTCGTGCTGGAGTCTTCCATATCCATCCAAACACCAAGTTGGATATTTCTACTTTTAATTAATTCATGTGTATACTTGGCTTGCTCAAGTGCGGTTGCTTCATCACCGCAATAATCATAACAATATACACCATAAGGAATATTCAACTCTTCGCATTTATTCGCAAAATATTCAAACTTCTTATCTTCAGTTGTCCACCAGTTCGAACGCAAAACCACAAAGTCATACTGCGACAAATCTATGTCCGAACCATTGTGCTCCGACAAATCGATTCCGTATCCTTTGACATTCTTAGTGTAATCTGTTGTAGTTGGCTTAGAAGTCTCGGATGCAGAAGGCTTCGATTCTTCCTTCTTTTCTTCTTCTGGTACAGTAAATGTTGCCCACATCTTGCTCTTATCTTCTGTAGCAGACACTGCCACAAATACTTTTTTATCACCATCTTTATAAACTACATAACGATGGCCGTTGCCAATATACTTCCAATAATATCTGATTTTATCTCCGCTGTTGTATATTTTGCATACATTGCCAGTTGGCGAGTCGTAACGCGCTCTAATGCCATCTACAGTGAACGTAGCTACACCATCTTCTTGTACAAGTTCAATTGTATCACTTGGATTAGCATCATCTTCTATTGCACTGAAAGTGGCCCACGTGTCTTTTCCTTGAACTTCGCTTCCTGAGATTGCCATGAGTTGAGTCTTGTCTTTATTAACCACCCATCTATGGCCATTAGCTACGACTTTGTAATAGTATTCAAACTGATATCCTTTATTTACTCGCTTCAATACATTTCCTGTTGGACTACCTTCACGAATTGCAACTGAATCAACAGTTAAAGTAGCAATAGCGTGTTCTGCAACTAAATTGGCTGCATTAAACACTGTAATTCCTGAACCGCTTGTAGGATTACTATAGCCTTTGTAATGCAACACCCCACATGATCCATTGTAAGTCAATGTTTGAATATTCGCAGGAGACAAGTTAGTTCCTTGATTCATCCCTAGAAACTGTCCTGTTCCGTTACCATTGTCTTTAATCAACATCGCTACATGGCCATAATAGATTCCTTTGTACCAACCATAAACTGAATCCCAAATAAACCAATCTCCAGGGTGGCCAATTTGTTCGAAATTAAAATAATCAACATATCCAAGTAAATCTCTTCGATACCAAATTTCGCGTGCTCCTCCAGAACCTCCAATCGCTCTTCCAGGGTTTGGATATCCAGCTTTCTTTAAAAACTCTTTGAAAAGAGTTACACACTGATTGTAGTATCCGCCTAGTCCAGATGATTTGCCTAACCATTCTTTTTTAAAGTCATCTTTTGTGAAGTAGTTCATAATTAAATCTCTTCCTGATTGATTTTCTTGTCAGCTACTTCTAATCCTTTGATTAGAATTTTTGGAACGTCATATCCCGCTTCAACAAAGTTCTCAATAATTGATCTTGCTTCATTGACGGTCAAGGAAGCTAAGACGAACCATCCTAATAGAGTTGTTAGTGTTAGATCAACTCCGATTGTTTTGCCGATTTCGATAAACCAAGCCGAAATTGCAAAAGCGAATACAATCATTAACCAGTATCCTAGCTTTTTCAGAACTCCGGTCCATCCTTTACTGCTATTGGTTTTATGATTGATATTTGACTTCATCCAACCTGTAATCCAGTCGATTACGTTTAATAATAAAAAAATGGCGAACAAGAACCAGTGTTCACCAAAGATAAGTGTTAGTAATGCAATAATTGCACCACATACATTGTTGTAGTAACTTGTAAAAGCTTTCATTTATTTTCTCCTATGTCATATATAAAAAGGCTAGATATTCTAGCCTTTTTAATAATTTTCACCAGTGATTTTTTTATACTGATCAGCTGTAATGATTCCTTTTTCACAGAATTTTCTTACCTGTTTATCAGTATATAGTTTTAGATCATAAAATCTTTTGATTTTTTCAAACATAGACTAAGCCTCGCTTCCTTCTAGAAGTGTATCTGTCATTAGTGCTGTATACATGACCTGCGCTTCAATTTTATCCTGTGCTGTTGCTTTCTGCTCTGGATCAACAACTTTAGGTTTATCTTCTTCTGCAACCTCAACCACTTTGCTATCCACATATTTATAGTTATATCTTCCATGTTCGTCTACTAATCCTTTTTCTAGATATAGGCCTTGAGCATGAGCGCATTTATCGCCTTTCCCTTTGTCAATCTCTGTCATAGTTGACATTTCTTCTTCTGATAAGAAGATTTCTGAATTAATAGATGTAATGTTATTTTCTGAATCTTTATTAATATATACTTTTACCATGTCTATTACTCCTATTCATCATCATAAATTTCTGCGTCTAGATTAATTCCACCGCCTACTTTAATTGCATAACTAATAGTCGACCCTCCACGTTGACTTAATTTACTTAGCAATGCGCTTGAAGGTGTTAATGCTAACTCTTTGTATCTGTCTACGCTTGCATTAGTAATATCTGGACTTTCTACATTGATACCGTCTGTGCTTGCTCCCATATAAATCCATCCTTCTAAAGTTATATTACTTGAATCTACGGATGGTTGGGAAATTCTCATTGAATTAGCCTCCGGAATATTAAGGTAAATTTTACTGTCTGAAAAAAAACCACTTCTAGCTCCGGTAATTGGTTGAAAATACCACATACATTTTTGATATTCTTCACTATAAATTGGATGAACAAAAGCAGTAGCATGCTTACCTTGTTCCAATTTAGCCCATTTAAGGGTTATGCTAGTTCCTTGGTTTAAAAAGATTGTAAACGCTTTTGTACTAGCGCTTGTATGCACAACATTTAATCCTTGTTTCAATACAACTTGTGAATTATCATCTGCCACCATTGTTACCGTTCCACTTACTGATGTTACGTAGCATGATAATGTAGAATCACCTTCCGTCGCATTTTCTAAATATTGTAGAAAAGTTCCGGTATCTGTGTATTTATCATTTTTAATTGTTATTCCACCATTTGCATTTGGCGTAACCGTTACATTCCAAATCTTCCATCTGTCTACAGAATAACCCATCTTTTCATAGCTTGTAGCACCTCTTTGATTAATTTTAAAATCCGAATTAATCAATAAATTCGGATTACTGAATTTATTTCCTAAATAATTTGCTAATTGCGATAATAAACCTTTTTTCAATCCTGTGCCATTATGCACAGGCAATAAGCTTGTATCGGTAAAACTAGGCAATGCGTCTAATTCATTTACTTGCTTTCCTGCCATTCTCTATTCCTCCTTGACTTTATATTTCCAATCCGTACCGACTTCTCCACTTGCTACTTCATAAGACCAATCGGCTAGGATTGTATTTCCTTTTTCATCTACTAAATCTTGAGCGCTTGTTGCGCTCAAATTTGTAGTAAAGTGATTATTCATCACCATTTGATTTAATGCATTATGCGATGTGGTTACAGACTTTATTCTATCGACAAGCCACTGAATAGAAGCTTTGTCTTTGAATAGGAAAACCATATACTAACCCCACATTGTGTTTAAATCGTTTGTGCTAATTGTAGTTAATCCTGAACTCTTAACATATCCTGATAAATCAATATCTGTATTACCAATCTTTTCAAACGTTTTGGATTCTGTAAGCCAAATATACTCATCATAAATATCTTGAGTTCCATGTGAATGTGCAATTAAATAGATAACGCCATTTGAGCCTGCAGCAGGTAATGAACTCACCTTTTCGTACTTAATAGATGTGATGTTTCCTACTGCCGAATTAATCAACGATTGTACTTGTGATTGCGTTTGATATCCTTTTCCTGCAATCGTTGAATTAACCTGTGTAGCGTTCTGAAAGCCACTGTCATTTGTTAATTGCGATACCTTTGTTGGCACTGTGACATCAACAGATTTAGCACTTGGTGTTAATGCAGTTCCATTAACCTTTACAGACTCAATCACATTCGCTTGAGCGCCACTTGCGATACCACTTAATTTACTTTTTTCTGCGTTCGTATAATCATTTGTCGATAAGCCTTTACCACTTACCACATCAACTTTTCCGCCTAATGCAGTTTTAATTTTACTGATTAATAGAGTTAATCCACTCTTATCTAAATATTCAATAGCCATTCTTTTTTCCTCCTTATAAACTATTCCATATTTCATCTAATTCATTTGTTGACACCGAAGCTACAGAACCTTCTGCCATAGCTCCAATATCCTCCGGTGTATATACCGGTCTTGTTTCTGCTTTCGCCCACGCTGGAACTGTTGGGTCTATTTCTTCAACCTCTCCAATGATTTCATTACCATTTAATTTTGGCTTGTTTCTGAGCTTTTCATAATCCGTTGTTCCAATGTATTGTTCATTTAAACCGAACTGAATGTGATCTGATTCGTCTTTAACGTCGATTTCTATACTGTTTACCAGAATCATGTAATCACTTCCTTATTTAATACACTATACACATTAACTGTTTTTATCGGCGAAGCCATCGCTATGCCGTCATATGTAATCATTCTTAGTTGGATATTGCAATTTCCGTTTTTAAAACTTAATGTTTCTTCCTGCGTTAAAATAACTGAAATAACATTGTTTTCGATTTTTAAATCTGACATGCTTTTTTTCAATAAATATCCATTTTGCTCAAATACCACATAGATATGTTCCATATCTGCTAAATCAATATAATTGACCGTGATTTGAATTGTAGGTGTTGTTCCTTGTCTCATGATTTCACCATGTATGCCCAATCGGCTAATACATTATCACCATTTTCATCGACGACATAATTATCGAAGTCAACCATTAAATTTGTACTAAAGTTATTGTTAAGCAGCATTTCAATCATACTTTGAATCATGTTGAACATTTTTTCATCAGCCTCACGAATTGAAGAACCTAAGCTTTTTTTCTTATTCCCTTCAAAATCGATTCTTGCATCAATCAATTCTGCATCTGCGGTTGTTGAGCCCTCGCCTAAATTTGTAAATGAATCCATACGTTCATTGACAACTTTTTGATTTGAATCAATTAAATCTTTCAACGATCTTTGAGCTTTTAGTAAATTGAAAATTTGTGTCCGTACCGAATCACCTGCAGTATCATACTTAACTCCATTGTATCCGACACGAATATCAATTAATTCATTTAAATTAGTTTGACTGTTTGTCAAATTGTCAATTCGAGCCATAATTACGTTAAGTTTCGATTCGACATATTGGTCAACTAGCTGTTGCCAACTTAATTCACTAGATCCAATTTGTGAGTTCCCATTTGGCGCACGTTGCACAACGAAGCACACCTCATTTGTCACGAATTTTTTTTCGCCTCTAATTAAATGAACAGCAAGTTCAATTGGCCCACTTTCAAATAAAGGCTTTGAAGGAATATAAAAGCCTTCATCATCCATTGGCAACATTTCTTCATAAACTTTATTCTTATAAATGTAACGAATGTGAATTTGAGTTGTATAGAATTCATAATTATCTGTACCATCAATCGATAAATTTACTGGCACATGTGCAGAACCCTCTGATGATTCAAGGCTTTTAATAACAATTAGTTTTAAATCTCTTCTCATCAATTCCATATAACCACTTCCTTTCTTTTACACATAATCAATACCTACTACTAATCCATTGACAAGCGTTAATCTTAGCTTTTTTTCTTCGACTTCTCCACCGCTACCATTTGCATAACATTTAGGCCTAAAGTAGCCTAATGGAGCAGTTCCAATCGCTAATAAATTAAATGGTCCGCCATTCGCACCACCACTTCTACCTTGATTTTGCCCGAAGTACTGACCATTGTAGTACATAGCTACGTGCCCTTTACCACCACCCATGTTGGAACCCCAAACTGCAATATCTCCGTTCTGCGGAGTAGATACGACATTACATGAATTCAGCATTCCGTTAGAAGCGCGCTGAGTCCAAATATCTTGAGCACCGCCTGTAGCCGTACAATTCGCATATGAGTATCCTAACCACTTCATGTAAAACGCGTAACCGTCCCAACATTGGGCACCGAAAGCACCATCTACATTGTGACTTGTGCCATTATAAGTATCGACGAATACAGAAAAAGGTTGAGCCATATCACTCAACCCCTACTACAATTCCGGCTTCAACTGTAATTGATTTTGTCACAGTATAAGTACCAGTGAGCCCTTTTTTACCGTCCAAAGTTATGATGCTAGCACTGTCTGAAATAGATATAGTTGAGTTTTTGGTCTGCATTCTAACATAGTTTTTGGTTACAGAAAAATTGTTATCACCGTTTGAAAGCAAAATCGAACCATCATCACTAACCGAAACGCTGGTGTCGCCACTGATCAGTGTCACACTATGCGATAGATACTCGCCATCATGTTTAAAAGAACGAAATGCAATCCTTTCAGGCAATACAGTACCATCTGAATCAACACACTTTATATCAGACCAGACGGAACCTTGTGTAACTCCCTCAGCACGTGGCTGCATATTGATTTCTGCGCCAACATTTATGTCTTTAACAGTATTAAGAACACCTTTAAATGTCCCATCATTCATTACAAGCTCACCGGTATCCATATTCAAATAAAAGCTGCCACTCTTATCTGAAAGAATCCCAGTTATAATCGCATTCGCAATTAAACCTTTTGGCCCAAACGCATTGCCCCACTTCCAATCCGTATCATCTTCATTTCTTGTGTCAGAAAATTCCAAACCACTTGTTCCATAACAAGTCGCTCCATACGTTGGACTATCTGGATCTAAATCTTCCATCTTCATGGCTCTGTAATCCATTTTCTTCGCAACATTTCTTTGAGCATATAAAGAAGCTTGAGTTGCATCAATAATTCCTTTTATCTTTTCTGCAATCAAACTAGATGTCTTTTTATCAATCACCTTTTGTGCTGCCTGAATAACGCTGTCCGCATTTTCAAAGTACTTCGTTTCATAATCTCCTAAAGTCATACTGTCACATTTCTTTAAAATGCAATCGTAATCACATTCGATTAATCTTGCCTTAGTTTCGATATTCAACTTTCTGTGCTTAATATGAACTGTATCACCAAAGCCAATTGAAACAAGATTCTTAATATCTTTGTAAGCATCCAGTCTTGCCAAATCTACAATATCAACCTTATATGTGATATTAGGAACATCACAATTGGTCTCAGTAAAATAATCGGCTGCTCTTTTTCGCAACACTTTATATAAATCTTCCAAGGTGTCGCAGACTGTAATTCCATTCGATGCATCATCTTCCTGTGCATCTTCTTTTAGCTTTACGTCATCAAACTGGATAAAGCTCCAATATACATCTGGATAATTATTAATATAAGGAGAATCAATACACTCCCCATTGGGCAATACATATCCATTGTAGGCTTGCGGATATATTCTTGTGATTAAATTTTCTGTGTTTACGACTTCCTGGACGCTTTTCAAATTATATCCAAACTCACACCTGGCACCTTTGTCTGAGCCAATTCTTTTATTGATCTTGATTGTGTAATCATCATAGACAATTTCTCCACCCCATCTATCCATAAATGTATTGTCTGCATTTCCGTTAACAGCCTGTAGACGATTCATTTTATTAAAATAACACGTAGAAATATCTGTGATATCCGAAATCCCTTTAAAAGACGTTCCACTCAAAATCGTATTTAACGCATCCTGGCCATTCATATTCACACATCGAGTATCCCACAAAGGCGGTGTTGTCTTGACCATGTAAAAAAGCGGATACGCTGTTACTTGAACATCATAATCCGCTTTGTCTACATGACGAATAATAAACAATTGGTCTTTATTAAATAATGTTGGAACTTTTAAAACTGCGCCATCAATGATATTTTCTGAAATATCATCAATAGGATGCACTAATTTAACATACCATTCGCCGTTCAATACAACGTGCATAACGCAGCTAGATGGATGTAGAACATAATCACCATTCTTTTCATAGCTTTTATTAAAAGGCTCATACAATTGGATCATAGTTCACACCTCCAGTTTGGAATCACTTCACACTTAAAATTGCCACTAACTGTAATTGAATTTGAACCTTCCATTAAATATAAAGATTCAAAATCCCCACTGACCTGGACATTCTGCAAATCACCATTTTCTCGATATGCGACACATCTATCCGTATCAATATAAATTGTTCCTGATGTATTAACTGTCATCTTATTACCATTTACAGACAGAACACATTGACCTTCACCACTAATGATATAAATGGGATGAGAAACCGCATAAGGATTTGTCTGCACCATTCCACAACTATATCTATCTTGGCCAATAAATAAATATCCGTATGGATCACAAGTAAATGTGGCCACAAAAGCATTAATTTCTTTTGTGCTTTCTCTTGATATATCACCAAATTCAACTTTTTTGATTTTATAAAATATTTCTGAATCATCCATCATCATAAGTGTTTTAGATTTACGAATCATTCTTTTATAATCTCTAAAAGTTTTATTCAGGTATTCTCTTTTTTCTTTGAAATTAAAATTGATATTAAATGTAATATCGTCGTAAGTGCCTAAATCTTCGAAAAACTTACCATCTCTTCCAGGAATATCATATTCTTTGTAGTTGCGCTTAGGAGTTACTATATCAGGTCGTCTGACCGGATATAGTTTTTTCCGAACGCAAGATACATTATCTAAATAAATATCAAATGAACTCATTCTATGCCTCACCTCTCATATAAGCATTAGATACACTTCTAGATCCAATAACTCTTTCCATAGATGAAGCAATATTACGACCATCCAATGTTGTAGTGTTATACACAACAAATGTTGGATCGTACCGATAATTCGTGTTATCAGTAAACGAAGGATCCATTCCAATATCCATGATATCTTGTAAATCTTTGATTTGGCTTTCTACTCTACTTTTGTTTCTGTCAATTCCTGTAGCTAATAAATCCATGAAATCAGGCATCCATTCATCTGCATCAGCAAGCGGTCCTTCATCTGGAACAGAGAAATGCAGATTTTTCTTAATAAAGTTTGTGACTCCACTAATCTTTCCTTTGACCCATCCAGTGAATCCTTTCCAGATACCACTCGCAAAGTTTGACATCATGTCCATTCCCCATTGTAGAAATTGACCAGGTAATGATTTTATCTCATTCGCAATATTTTTAACCAAATTAACGGCTGCATTCTTGCCTTTTGAAGTAAAATCCTTTGCCCAATTGACAATTGCAGACAACATATTGCTGATCCAATTTTGGAAGTTATTTAAACCATTCGCAAAGTTCTCACCAAGATTTTGAAAGAAATCATTGATTTTCTGCTTCACATTATTGAAGCCATCCGTCCACGATTTTTTAAAGCCTTCCCATAACTCAGAAACCTTATTACAAACGGACTCCCATGTTTCTGTCAAGAAGTTAAGGACCTCATCCCAGTTCTGAATGACATATATAATTGCCATGATAGCTGCAATGATCGCTACAATTATCGCAATCACCGGAGCTGCAGCGGTAACCAAAGCTCCAACTCCACCTGCCGACCATCCACATGCTGTGCCAACCGCCAGTATCAAAGGAGCAATCGTAGTCAAAACCGCAATAATCCCAATAAGGACCGCAATCATTTGTTGAGCTGGTTCAGGAAGTTCACTAAATATTTGAATAATTGTAGTTAATGCTTTCGTGAATTCAGTAAATACTGGCATTACCGCTTTAGAAAAATCGGCCATTGCCTCATTGTAATCATCTTGAGCCTTGTTTGATTCAACTAACGCCTTGTTATTTTCATTCCATGCATCTGCTGATTTCATTAAACCTTGATTGGCCATTTCATCCAACACTAACTGTGCACGTTCTGAATTATCTGAACATTGTTCTAATTTTTCATTGAATTCATCTTCGGATGTTCCAGCCCAATTCAACATATCCGCAAAATTACCGGTAACTGTACCTGTCTTGATTGTCTCGTTGATTGACTCAGCCAAACCATCAATCGGAATCGAATCTCCATACCGTGCCCAGGCACCAATTGCACCCTTAGTGATTTGCGTTAACTGACTTTGTTCCAAACCAATTGCCTGCAAGTTAGCTGTAGTTGTAGCTGCAGATTGAGTATCACCTAACACTCCAATAAGCTGCTTATAGGTTTGCTTAGTCTCACCCGTAGTGTAATTTAAATGAGAAGAAGAAACTTCTAAAGAACCCATGATTTTTAAATACTCTTTAGATTCTTCTACTGCTCCTTTGATATTTTCAACCATTCCAGATGCAAAATCAGATACTTGCTGAGCAGCCTCTTGCATGTTAAAGCTATCTTTAAGTTGTTGAACATCTGTCTTAGTCTTTTTTAACTTTTCACCAGTTTGTTCTGAACTATCTCCTACTTTTTCGACTTGAGCCGATGCATCACTAGCACTTTTTGCCAAATCATCCAATTTAGAATCATTGTCTGAAATTTCAGACGATAATTTATTGGCATAAGCAGTTGTCTCATTAAATGCAGTCTTCAATTTAGAAATCGTTGATTCCGTATTCGCGTAAGCCTTTTCCGCTTTCTGAACCTGGCTTGAATTCTCACCATATTCATTTGTCAATTGTTGAATTTCTTTAGCCTGTGCCTCAAGATAATCCGTTTGTTTTTTTATCTGATCCGATAAAAGTTTCATTTTATCGGACTGCTCATCATATTGTTTCTTCAAAACCTTATTTTTTGCAGTCAATGACTCCATGCTGTCAGCTTGGGCATCAAATTCACTTGATACAGCTTTTAATTCAGACCCATACTCTTTTAAATTCTGATTGATTTTAGAAATGGATTGATTAAATTCGGATTCACCTTTAATCGAAATCTTTGGACCAATATCATATCCAGCCATATTATCACCTCAAATCTACATTAATATATTCTGGCTCTATATATTCGTCGGCATATCCATCTAGAATGACCGAAGCATCCGTTAGATCCGCTAAATAACCTAACGGCATCACTAGAAACTCATTAGATGGGATACCAATCTTATAGGCTTTTACCATTAAGTATTTGCTTGAATCACCTTGAAGCTTTTTTTCTTCTTTTTTTTTGAAGATTTTAAAGGCTTAGCCTGGATTTTTCTTTCTTTTGATTTGGAAATACATTTCTTGATTTTTGCAACAATTGCCTTCAATTCTTCTGTATCAGAAGGAATCAAGTACCCAATTGTATCTTTTGAAATCGGCTCCAATAATCCATCTTCACCAATTGGTGCTCTATCATACTTTTGTCGCATGATATTCATAAATGCACATCCTGAATCAATCATTAGATAAAGCATGCTAATCATCATGTTTGCAGCTTCCGCTACATCCTGACCTTCTTCAATCTTTTTAGCAGCTTGCGCAAAGTTTCCCATTTGTGAAACACAAGCTAAAGAAAAAGACATTGGATATCTATATTCTCCAATGTCTATAAATTGAATATTCATGTCCATAAGTCACCTTATGCAACAATATTTGCCTTTTGCTTCAAGTACGCAACCGCTTTTGCTTCATCTGGTAAATCTGCATAGCATTGCCATGCATGATCACCTGCTGCATCACGCATTACGGATCCTGTGATTTCAGACAACTGCCAATCGACTGTATCTTCTTTAGTCTTCGCAGAACCACCTGGAATATTAAATTTAACACGATTAAACCAAATTGCACGATAGAATTCTTCATTGTTATTTTGATGCAGTTCAATAAGCCCACATCCAACTTCAATTGACTTCGTATTATCATCAAATACATATTCAGCCACAGATTCCCCACCAACTGTAATTTTATTTTCTTTAATACTCAATAAAAGTTTAGATGTAGCAGGCATCAATTCACCAGTGGTAATGGTCAAAGTTCCTTCTTTGAACTCTCCACCTTCCGATTCTGCAATTTCATTGTCTAAATATAAATTATTATTGTCAGTTGTCGTAATATCAAGACTATACTCACTCATCTTTTCAGGGATGTTACCTTCTGAATAAGTAGTAGTACCGTCTGAATGACTATATTTCGCAATAATTAATTTTGATAAACCTTTTTTTGCCATTATTTGTTCATCTCCTTTTTGAATAATTCATTCATTTTACTGTCCATTGTTTCAACACTCTTTTTTCTATTTTTCCGGACTGCACGACCTACAAAATCATTTTTAGGACGAAAAGACGTTCCTCTCAAGATTGATCTAGCAATCAATGGGACCGGAACTCCCTTTGGATACTTTTTAGTTTTATGACTTGAATATCCGGCAAAACCAACTTTGACATTGATATCATCGCCCTTACTCTCCATATCTGAAATACCAAGACCTTTCTCAAGAGCCTTTTTCTCGTAATCCATAGGACCTTGACTTGCGTGATTGGATGTATGTAACGATTGTATCTCACTACGAATACCATCTACAACCACTCCAGCACCTTCATACAATGACATCTTCATAATTGGAACTACATCATCTTTTTCAAGCTTCTGCAGTTTATCAAGATATTCATCAAAATCATTAAATTCAATTTTGGCCATCAATACTCCCAGTCGAATGAATAATGAATGTAACTCGAATTTGTTTCGTATTCAATATTAATTATATTGAATGGAACTCCGTTGGCGTTAAACAAATCAATAACTTCATCCACTAAATCATCGAACTCAACTTTCGTATAAATATCCAACGAACCTTTTAACATGATTTCATCATGCTGATTGTCCAAAAATAAAGAATCAGATTCTCCTTCTTCTTGCCAAACTATATATCTATCGCCTTTATCTCCTGTTGCATCATAATGGTAAATTTCATTAGTGCTTGTATACCGCAGTAATTCTGCAAATTCTTTAAGCTTCGAATTCAAACTTTTCATTTAAATGCATTAATGTAAGCTTAGTGATTTGTATACCATTATCATCAAATGTATGTTGAATCTGTGAAATCTGATACTGTGTACCATCTTCCAAAACCACAACATCGTTATATGTAATTGAACGATCTCTGTAAATAGATACAGATTCATCCAGTCTATCCTGTGCTTTTTTAGCTTCATAAAACTTTGTAACACCAATTACTTCATAAGAAAAATAATAAGAAGATTTAAGGCGTAATTTAGGTACAGGCATAAATCCTTTATACTGCACTAATACACGCTCATAAATCTTCAGAATTCCATCATCAAATGTCATTATCTTCCTTTTTGTGACCACAGGATATTGTTCAATTCATATCTAAGAGATCTAGGCATAGCTAGTGGGCTATCTTTATTAGCTCTTTTTCTGAATAAGAATGCTGCGTAATCAATCTTAGCCATATAGTAATCAAAGGAATCATCATCGACGATTCCTTCTCTTGCCATAAGTGAAACAGCTTGCTTCAACAGCACTTTTAAATATTCATCGTTGGCATTTGTTTGAGGCATTTGGAGATTCTGCTTCAGGACAGTTAGTTCAGTATCTTCTCCAAAATCCATTGTTTATTACCCTTTTGTAACTTTTACAGTATAAACAAGTTTTGACATACCATTCTTAACGGTAACAACTAAATTCTTAGTTCCTTCTAATGTTAATTCCTGGCCATTATTGTATTTCTTTCCGCCATACATAATAGTCACTGATGCTCCTTCTTGAGCTGGAACTGCATTTACAACGGCATTTGCTGCAGTTGCGCTTACTTCATATTCGTAAGTATTTGCATTGAATGCTAATGTTTCTGAACCAAGAGTCAATGATGTTAAAGTTGCATCATTCGCATCATCGGCACGGAATGTTGCTGATGTTACTGGTGCTTTACCATCGATTGTCATTACACCGAATCCTTCATCGATTGCAGGCTTTCCATCATAGCGAGCTACTCCACGGAACACTGTCTGATTGTCTAAGAACTTAACGTGTTCAGACTGATCAATCTTAGCTCCGGCACGTTCTCCTAATGTGTATAAATCAAAGTGTCCGAAGATAATATTATTGTCTGCAATAAAGTTAAGCTCAACAATTTCACCACCTACAATAGGCATTGTATTCTGCATTCCTGCAACAATTGCACCATTCATGTCTGCATCCAATGATTCTGCCATCAATAATTTATGCGTCTTTTCGTTCATTACCCATGTTAATCCTGCAGAAGAATAATCATTGATTACACATGTTGATTTTTTGATAATATCTTTAAACAATTCTTTTCCGGTAAGGTTAGCACTGCCCTTTAAAATATTTGTAACATGCAAATCCTTCCATGCTCTAGCCGTTGAAGGATAATCGTTTGGACGTACTTCCTGTGCTAATCGAGTAACGATACCTAATGGCATTTTAACTCCGTGTCCAAATAAGACACCTTTATCCAATGCTTTACCGATTGCTTTACCAATCGCATTAATGATTTCTGTAGCTAAATCTTCATCGCTGTCTTCCAATACTGCATTGCATACTGCGAAGAATCCGGCTACTGCGTATCCGTCCATCTCAATGTTGTTGAATTTTAAATCCATTTCATTCAATGATCCACACATTTCAGTCCAAATACCTTCTGGGATGTCTCCCATGATATTTTGACGAGATGTTCCACTTACACTCTGTAAATTAACTTTTGAAATCAATTTAGAATTCTCTTCTACTGTTTGACGAATCAAAGGTAACATAACTTGTGGAATTGTTAGTCCAACATTTTCAATTGCACGATGCTCTTTAATACATGTTCTTACGTTGGATAAGAATTTTTCTACATTCTCATCTTTAAAGAAACGATCACGTTCTTCGATTGGCATATTGAAGAATTTATTTCTTACAGTCATTTTCTGTTGTCCTCCTCTATTTTCTTCTTGTTTAGGGTCATCTGTTGGCTGCTGAGACTCTGCTTCTTCAATTTCTTTTTCGATATCAGCGATTGTCTCTTCCAGCTCTTTCTTTTCATCTTCGTATTCTTGTTTTTCTTCTTCTAATTTTGCGACTTCTTCTTCAACAGCTTGTTGTTCTTCTTCTGTTGAATCATCACGTAATTCAGAAATAGCAACTTCTAATTCTTTCGTGCGTTTTTCAAAATCAGATTCTTTTTTTCTTAATTTTTCAAGATTCTTTTTCTGCGTATCTAATTTTTTACGCAACATTAAAACTTTTAGCATGCTTGTTCTCCCTTCAATTTTTTCAGCATTTCTTTTTTTCTTTGTTCTAATTTTCTAGAACGAATTGTGTTAAATTCCTTTTTTCGCGCAGATACCTGTGTGTCTTCGTATGCAGGAAAAGTAACTACAGATACTTCGTAAAGATTCACAGATTTAATTGTCCAATGAACTTCGTTTCCATTTTCCGAATATTCTTCTGAAGTAATCTCAAAACCAAAACTACATTGATCCACATCGCCACGTTGCACACGAGCATATAGATTCATCGCATCCTGGTCTGATTCATTGATTTCAACTTCGCCCCATAGACCTTTGTCATCAACTTTTAAAGTCAATGTTCCTGATTTGGTGCGCCCTAAAACCAAACGTGTATCATGGTCAATCAAACAACGGATATCATTATCCAGTGCTCCATCAAAAGCATGTGGATCTACACTTTCAGTAGCTCCATCCCATAACTGATAATTGGAATTGAATACCGCAAAGTACCCATTGATATACTTTTTCCCATCCGCATCTCTAGTTTTGAATTTAGATAAAGAACTTCTCATCTGATATTTTTTATCCATTATTCTCACCACCTTTTTCCAATTTTTTCTGGTCTCCTATCATTCCTTGTGGAATATAGTTTTCAAGTATGATCAATTCATCTAATCCATCCATCGGAGAATATCCTAGTGAATCTCTGACTTCATTACCTGTCACGATTCCTCGTGTATACAAATCGCATCCCACCGTCGAGAGTGTCTGTATGTCATAGGCATAAAGCGACCTATAATTGAACCTAAAATACCATTCAGGCTTGATAAGTAAACTTCGTGTAAGTGCCTGTTGGATGCACTCACAAATTCCTTTAATTCTTGTGTTGATCCAGTTGTTCCATTCATCCTTATTGAATTCTCCTGCACCTAGTACGAATGTTGGAACATCTAAAATGGAAGCAACTGTCTTCTTGTCCATTTCTACCGAATCTTTGATGGCCAAATCATTCAATGATAACGGCTTTACTGTAACCACATCAAAACCATCTGCAGGAATTAGCCAAGGCTCTCCTGTCTGATTCGATTTAATATATTTATCCAACAGCTTTTGTCTTCCGTCTGAATTAGAAAACTCATCAACCATTCCATCAACTTTAACAATCAATGATGGTTGCCATTTCGATTCCATAAAACCTTTCTTAGTGACGTTCGCTTGATCCAAAGTTTCGGCCACACTTCGCAAAGATTTACGGTATCCCACACCTTTCCACGGATAGTTTGGATCCGGATTAATTACGATATGAATTAAATCTTCCGGTAAATATTCCTTTCCGTTATAAAGAATGGAATATCCAAAATCGCCATTTGGAACAAACGAAACACTTCCAGGATTCAATGGATAAATACCTTCAATCAACCCGGATACCGTTCTTGGATACAGAACACAGTTCCCGTCGCCTTCCAATAACAACGAACGAACAATAGAAGACATCCATGTCATTCTTGTCATGTATTTATTTGGATGGATATCCACTAAATTTGATAGTGCATTACTAATTCTTTGATCACCATTCTTAGAATTCTCCATTAAATGGATTGTCATACTTCCAATTAGATTGGCAATCTTATTAACTGCGCTAATAATTTCAGGATTCTGTGATAACGGTGTATAACCGGCTGACAATAAAGATTCCCAATTTACTGGCATTACAGCTGCATAATTCGACCTTTTCTGTGGATCCGGTCTAATATTCTTCTTTTTGTTTCTCCTTGACAAAATAAGCCTCCTAATCTAAGAACATCGAAGCAGACGAATTCTTTTCTTCTGCAATCAATAATTGTTTACAAGCGATAACTGAACAATCGAATAAATCTATACGTTGGTTTGGCATTACTTTTTGGAAACGAACAAAATCATCACTGTCTTCAGTTGCTTTGACATTTCCAACGCAATACTCATACGCAAGATTATGCACGTAATAAAATTCTTGAAGATTAAACTTTTTCTCGATTTCTCGGAAAGCTTCCGTTTTTTCAACGTACAACTGTTTCTGATCACGAATTTTAAAACCAGCTTTTTTCATTTTTAAGATGAACTCTCGCGAGTATCTTCTATCGTATCCAATCCATCGGATTCTAAAGCCTCTATCTCGAACTTTTATGAACCATTGAATTACATCTTCATATTCAATGACGTTCGAGTTACAACATGTTAGCCATCCTTCTTCTTCCCACCAGAATACTGGGATGTTATCTTCATCTGATTTCTGATACGCCGTACTTCGCGGAATAAACGCATGACTGATGCAAATATCCACTCCTTTATATCGGCCATAAATACAAACTCCGGTTAAATCGTGCAGTTTGGATAAATCCGCACCGCCATACCATTTGATAGGAAGTTTGGCCAACTCATCAATCGTCCAATTATACTTGGCGTCGGATGTCTTCACGACATTCATATCAAAATATGTATCAATTTGATTTGTAAAAACATTCAATGATTTCGCAAAGAAATCTTTTCTTTGTTGAGGATCGTTCTGCGCCTGGATTGCATCGTTCATTAGGTCTTCGGCGCGAACCGATTGACCAATACCAGGATTGGCCATTGCCTGAACATCTGGATTCATGTAATCCAAAAACTTTGCACCTTCCTCATTTTCAGTTAGATCGGCTTCGCAAATAAAAACAAAGTATTGCTCATCGTCTACTTCGCCATCTAAAATCTTTTTACAATATCGAACTCTTTGTGCTAAAAAACTGTTTGGATCATCTCCAGCAGTTGAAATACCAATCATTAATTTGTTCGCGTAGGCTTTCATAGCTTCTTTGAACAAATTGTATTGTTTCGGTTTTTTAAACGCATGGACCTCATCTGCAATCGCAAAGTTACAGTTAAACGAATCTTGCGCATCTGGATTTGTGGCCAACGCATTTAATTCAAACATTCCGTCAGACATTTCTGCTTTTATAGAATGTTCATTGTTGTTGTCGATAATATGAAACAAACCGCCATCCTCATCGGATTCTCCCATGTTTCTTACGTTATATTTCAGAAAATTGAATGTTTCCAATGTTTGTTTTAGGGCTGCGGCCACAACATAAATCTTGGATCCGGACTTTCGATAAAGCAATCCAACCGCATACGCTAATGCTGCAGAAAATGATGTTTTAACATTTTTTCTAGGAATAAATATTAAAGCCTCATGATATTTCTTTATCTTCGTTCCTTTTCGATAGATTCCAAACAGGTTGTAGATAATAAATTTATGAAAAGGCATCAAAATAAAAGGAGTACCTCGTAAAGGTTCTCCTTCTTGTGTTTCGCCTTGCATGTGGCAAATTGTTTTTTGAATGATTGAGATAATGAAATCTGCATCCTTTGGATTGAATTCATATCTTTCGTCTTCTAAATCTTTATAAAATCTATCAATTGCTTTTATACGATAAATATTGGCTTTGATTTTTCCACTCTTACAATCTTCACAATATTTCTGTACTTCTGAAAAATACTTTCCATTATACACTACTTAACACCTGCGCCAATCTACTTTGTTTTGCGGACTCAAGTCCGTTTGATTTGATTGCTTTTAATCCTTTTGGAGTTAATCCTAAAGTTGTTTCGATTGTGAGAAGATTCTTTTGAAGAGCTTCGATGGCCAAATATTCTGCAGTCTTACGAATATTCTCATTTCCGGATTTATTTCTAAAAGTCTCTGTCACTTTGCACCCCTCTTCGAACCACTTTTGATACAACAAATCGTACTGAAATCGCATCTCCGCATACCTGCGAATTGTTACATCGAACTCTTTCTTGTAAGTTCCGATTTCTTGCATATATAAAACTGTTTCTTTAAAAATTCGATTCGTTTTTCTGCTGACAGTTGCTCTGTTCATTTTGACCATCACCCCCTTTTTTCAAAAATTGCTCAGAGTTGGAAAGATGGATACTCCCCCAGGGAACCAATTTTCATGTCAAAAAAATTTAGGTGGGGGGGATCTCTTTCAGAGCAATCTTTTTGAGGCTATCTCATCCAAATCCACACCCAACTCTTTGGCCACATCACGTTTATCATATGCTCCAATCAAATAAAGCAAATAGATTCGTATCAGCCTACATAGTTCATCATTAGATTGCATAATCTTTTTTCTTCTTTCTCCAATCAACTCCTGGAATTGTATGTCTTTTCAATTCTTCACCAAGCTCAGTCAATGCACCAGTACTTCTGTTCTCCAACTTATTGTGCTCGCCTACGCTCACACTAATTAGGTTCCAATCGCAGAACCGATATTCCGGATATTCATCTGCTGGATAGATATGATGCACAACTTCTGCTTCTACCCTTCTGCCATATCGCTTTGAGATCTGACAAAGATATCCATCTTTTCTAAGAATTGATTCTCTTTTCTTTTTCCATCTCTTAGTCTTGTAATCCATGCTTTTTACCTCGTGAAGACAGTCTAGCAAGGAAACTGCCTACACCAAATAAAAAAAGCACATGTGCGTGCTTTCATGTGTAAAAGATTCAACGCTTGGCTTTGTCGAATTTTTTACGCTACTAATATACCACATTAAAATGGTGGCCAATGGCTACTCTTTCAAATTTTTTGTATAATTGATTCGAAAAGGAGGTACATTATGAATTCATCGAATACAAAAGCGAACGTTCCATCCAATTCGCAAACACGTACAGGACTTGGATCAACATCCCCAAAAAGACCAAATCCATCAACTACGAAGAAGCCTAGATAGGCTTTTTTTATTTTGGCTCTGGAATAATCACAATCTTAATTTGCTTATCTACATTCACATATGCTTCCACATTGTCGTTGTTCTCACATTTATTCATGGCTTCATCAAACGACAATTTTTCTAGTCCTGGAAACGGATATATAGAGAATTCATAATTTTTGCTTTTTTGATTCTCCCATCCCATGCAACCGTGAATCAATAATTCGCTACTTTTCAAATCATATACATATACAAACAATACTTCATTCCTATCAAACAAAATAGTTCTAACCGATTTAGGAGTAAACTCTCCATTTCCAAATGAATCTTTTCTAGCTTTATTTATGTAGCCTGTATATTTTCCAATAATCCAAGGAAATAAAGTAAATGATAGAAATATCGTTAAAACTAACGTTGATGCTACGCTTGCTACAAGATTCCATTTCAATACATCTGTAAACAAAAAACATAATAATAGATTTATCAATGAAAACAATCCAAGCACAAATACTTTATCATTCGAATCATTTTCACTAATATTTATTTTATTCAAATTATCAAGAATGTAGTAATTCGCATATCCACATCCACCAGCTGTGATAAAAGCTAAAATCATTTGTTTTAATAAAACTTCCATGTATTCAACCTGACTTTCTATAATATATTTTTAATCATAGCATGAACATGTTTCTTTAATCCACTACGACTAAATCCATATTTGTCTGCCACATCATATTGTGACATGCGGAAAAAATATAAATCATAAAGAATGTTCATGTCCGTATTATCCAACAATTCAAATGCTTTGCATTCGTTGATTCTCTTTTGATAATAAGCAATTTCACGCTCACGTTCTTCAATCGTTTCCAATAATGCAAGCTTAGATGTAAATGTTCTTTGGTATGTCGGCATTGGATAGTTAGACTTCATTTGTTCTTTTGACAAGTCCTCATGATCATGACTCAATCCTAACTTCTTATGATTTAACACTTCCAATTCCTGATTTAATTCTATGATTCTATGACAACAGTAATCTAGAGCTTTGAAATCTCCAATGAACTGTGCCACTGTTTTTGAAACCTCAATCATGCGAAACCTTTTCAATACCCGAACAACGTGCCCATGGTGTTCCAGACGAATATTTACTTTCTACACGCTTTCTTAAATTTAGAACCGTCTGATTTAAACCACAGTTTTCTCTTTCCAACTTTGAATATTCTGTTCTGATATATTCAAGTTGCTTTAAGCCTGCTTCACGCATTCCACCATTTTCAACATCATATGTCATGATCTTAATTAATTCAGCTAAACAATCAAATGCATCCTCTGCAGTGTGATTATGCAATACAACTTTTTCCATTCTTTTCCCCTTAATACAACGAAAACAAAAAACAAACAAATTTAACAATACTTGAGATAATCCATACAGCTCCGCCTACAATGGCCGTAAACATCCATATGTATAAAACCCCAAACAGAATAATAAACACTAATCTCCAATTAATCTTCATATGCTGCACTCATCGCTTTTTTAAGCTCCATGTATTTACACATATACCAATCAGATTTTTCCATGTCCTCTTTACCATTTTTATTCAATGCTCTATATCTGTATTCCCAAACATTGCACAAACAAAAATTTGCGACTACTGACATTCCAAATACAGCAATCATTTCATCAATGCATTCATATGATCCACTCTCATAATGTTCTGGATGATTGACTGCGTCTTTTTCTTTTACCATTGTGGATATCCTCCTTCACTGTATGACATTTCTCTTTCCTGGTTAACATCATTGTTTTGTGTTTCTTCTTTCTTATCCAGGAATTGTAAACTTTCAACCATCACATCGCATGTGTAGATTGTTTCACCATTGTTATTTGTGAATTTTCCTGTCTGCAATCTTCCATCAATTCCAATCAAAGAGCCTTTCTTCAGATACTGGTACATCAAGTCTGCTGTTTTGTTCCAGGCAACACAACTAATGAAATCTGCATCCGGTTGTCCTTGTGCTTTCACTTTTCTACTAACGGCCAAAGTAAACTTACAAATGCTTGCACCGTTTGGTGTCTTTCTAATCTCAGGATTCTTGGTCAATCTTCCTACTAAAATAACTCTGTTTATCACTCTTTCTCCTCCTTTTTTCTTTGTCAAATAACCTTAAATTATTTTCCAAAATCAATTCTGTGCTAAGAGCCCTAGAATAAAGGCTCTCTGCACATTTTTTTGAACTAAAAGCTTTTTGTGTTTTTTAATGCTTATTTTGTCCGTAATACAATCCATTTTCTATTAATAATCCTAGTGCAGAAAACACTGCATCTGCATTGTCGATAAATCGAATTGCTTCACGTCTCAATTCTTCCTGCGAATTTGATGAACCAGGGTTCATAGCTCCAAGTGCCACAAATCTTATTTGATCCTCATCTAAACAAAATATAGCTCCATCATCAAATTGGACATCGTAAAGTGTTGGCTTCACATAGTTGCCTTTACTTATGACGCACGTATGGATTACTTTACCAATCTGCCCAATACATTCTTTTTTAAGCTTTCCTGTGCTGCTTACCAATTTATGCTCATATCCATCAGTTAAGCTTAATAGTTTTACTTTTGTATACATTTAAAATTCATCCTTTTTTTAACACTTCTATGAATTGGTCCCTATTCCAGTTTTCCTTTCCTTTATCGGCCTCCACTAATGCATTCAATATAAACTCAGCGGCCTCCCTGTATTCGTCTTTTGTGATTTTTGATAATGGCTTCTGAAAAGACCATGGATACAGTTCTATTCCATATTCTTCTACCAATTCATTCCATTCTTTTTTTGTCACTCATCAACCTCGCAATTATCTAATATTTCTTTAACGGTTAAAACAATAGGAATATCTATAAAGTGTCCTTTCTTTTTCATATGCATCAATATTTGACATTTCTGAAATCTTATTGATGGTGATTCGCTTTCATAAACTATTAATAAATCATATTCAGTTTTCGATAAATTGAATTTATGGTCTAAATGTGGTTTTATGAGCCACCCTAGTTTGTTTGAATCACATATAGCATGCGGATAGAATAAACAACCTGTGCAATATTTAATATCCCTGCAATTACAAAGCTTTTCGTTTTCTTCGTCAAATGCTATATCATTGATTCCTATTTCATAAATTTGATCACGATAATAATCAAAATTAGTTATCACCGCCTTATCTTTTTTTAGCTCGAAAGCTTCTGATTCTTTAAGCGTTTCATCTGCTGTCATTCAATTCCACTTCTGTCTATATGTTGGCCACATTTTGGGCAATACTCATAATCATCATAACCAATTTCATATCGCGCACCACATCGAGGACAAATCCATGTATCATATACAAGCTCTCCTTTATAATATCCGTCTCCTTCAATGTCAGGCTCTGTTGCCATTTCTTTTTCAAGAAGATCACGCAAATTATCAAGTAATCGAAGTGCATGTTGATATTCATTCATCTTTCTTCTCCTTAAAATTATCTTCATTGCCTTGTATTCCCATAAACAGATAGAACAAATTTCTTTTGCAGTTCTTACAAGGATGTTCGTTTTTCAAATTACTACTATATTTACAGTTTTCACATTCACGTTTTTCCATTTTGATTACCTCTTCAATAGCTTCATATCATATCCGCTCAAAACAAATTCCTCTGTCAATTTATGATTACAAGAATTGCCTAATCTTTCATAGATTAATTCCATTTCTTCGCGTGTGAAATTTGTTCCTAAACACTTATTAATTTTTGATAAAACATCATCTTGATATCTTATGGTCCTCCATTCCTGACTGTATACCAATGCACATGTACAATCTCTGCTACACCATTCGAGCAACTTGTATTTCAATTCTGTAGGTGTATTCACATCACGCAAACAAATATACAAATTTGTTTTTGGAATCAAAATAAGCTCGTTATTGTGGTTAATAAACGATCCTGGAAATTCCCTCATCACTTCAAATACATAATCTGTCATTTTTATTCTCCTAATTTACTTATTGCTAAATATTCAACATCTTGTTGCCCTTCCCACCAATCATTCAACCAACAAACTATTCCATCACATTCGCATCCCCATGATGCAGCTTCTATGGAATATTGCCATTCTTGTTTGAATACATCAGTGTTATATCTATATCTTATATAAACAAGGAAATTTGAATCATTGTTTTTCCACATGTAGTCATTCAATTCATCTTCTGTTATTCCTTTTTTTAACGGAACAAATCTAATTGCAGGAACTTTGATTTCTTCTAGCTTTTCTTCATCTGTGAATCTATCCACTAGTTCCTTCAATGTATCCAATTGCTTTCTGTAATTATCATTCGCGATTAATGCTTCTCTTTGCTTGTGCTCATCTCCTGGATGTATAAAATCAAACAAATAAAACGAATTCAAATTATGCAATGCATATTGATATTTGTTCATGATTCACACCTAAAGATTCTCTCAAGAAACATAAATGCTTCTCTGATTAGCTCAACAATAAAGAAAATTGGCCACAAAACAATAACCAATACCGCAAATTTTTCAACATCAATAAAAGGTTTACCAATGGAAAATATTGAGGAAACTAACATACCCAACATAAAATATATAAGCATTAACCGAATTATTAATAACGACATCTATTTCCCTCCTATTTATATTTCATGCTTTCCAACATGTTCTTCTTAGCTTTGTTTGTCGTTCTAGTATACAAAGATGTTGTCTGTATAGAATTATGGCCAAGAATATCCATAAGATCCGTTACCTGTCCACCAGCATCCAAATAGTTAATCGCAAACATATGTCTGAACGCATGAGGATGGATTTTATCCAGGCTTATGCCTCTACACTTTCCTGCAATCTTCTTTAACTGGTAGTAAATCTGCTTATAGGTTAAAAAAAAGATTTTTCCTGACTTTATCTTTTCCACTCTGCAATACTTTAATATCTCGCGTTTTAAATCATTTCTCAGAATCACATCACGAATCTTGCCTTTGTTTTTGACCGTAATATAATTCGCCTTTACGTTTTCAACCGTGAAATAACTTAACTCACTCACACGTATACCCGTGTAAGCGAATATCTTCATGATCAGATAAATATCCATTCGATTACATTGCTTGGCCATTCTACACATTCGCTTAAAATCAGATGGTTCAATCACATCATCCAATGATGCAGCTTGTTGAATCTTGATATTTTTTAATGTCATTTTAGAATGATGAGTGCGCAACAATTCGTCTGGATCCAAATCCTTTTCGACCAATTCGCAATACTTTATAAACCTATTTGCGATAGTGATATAGTTCTTTACTGTGGCCGGAGCATACTCTTCTTCTAAATTCTTTTTAAAGTCGATAATATCAAGCTTGCAGATATCATCGACCTCAAAAGAATTCACAAATAGTTCAACAACCTGTCGATAATGAACCAATGAATTCTTAGACTTTTCATTTTCCGTTTCGAATGCGATAAAGTCATCAACTTTGCTAACTAGAAACTCTTTATTCATGGCTTAGCCTTGAAGAAATATCCGGGTAGTTCTTGAAGACTCATCGTCTACAATCTCAACAATTTGTCTTTTGCCAAAATAATTCTTGGCTTTGCTTAAACATGGAAATCTATGAATTCCATTCACTGAAAACATAATTTCCTGATAATCTTTCACAACACTGATTTCCACGGGTCTAAATGTTGTATTCTTTAAATCTCTTAAAATCACGATATCAACTCCTTATTTATCTTAAATTTATCCGCCCATTCCCTGACAAAGCTAAATGCATCGTCTGGAGGAACTGCATTATGATTTGCTCTAAATTGCCGTATAACCTTATGCTTAAGTTCCAACGTATACAAAGGAACATCCGGCTTATCACTTAAACGAACAAACATGATTTCCGTATGTCCTTTGGACACCTCGTCTGCATAGGTTCTAACACAATGGTTCAATACTTCAGATTCCTTCTTCAATTCAGCATTCGTTTTAACAGGGCGAATCAAATACTTTCCATTTGAATAACTCAACTCAACATGTTTTTCGTAATTCTCAAAAATCCCCTGTTCAAACCTGGCATCTTCTGTAGCACGCATAGCCTTATATGCTGCACTATGTGCTTCTACTAAATTCGATGGTGTTAGAACTCTATAAGACTTCATGTCCGCTCCAATCGTTTCCGCGAACTTTAAATAATCTTCGTAAATATTTATGTTCCAATCATCTATCTTCGATGCGTACTCCAATACTCGTGGACACATATACTTACGTATATGCTTGAAATTCAAATGTCTAATTTTCAATAATTCTTTTTCATTTGCCCATGAATATTTCCTGCATAACATAAGATGCGTGTAATCCATCTTTGGAAGAAGCGGAACGAACTTACGATCCACTTTGAATATCTTATCCAGGCTCTTTTGACTTAGATCAAGAACGCGAAGGCTTGAAATGAACTGACTCAAATCTGCCTTCACTAAATATTCGATTTTAGGTTCTTTTCGATATGCGCATACATAATCAAAAAAATCCAATCCGGATTGATTTAATTCGGACTGATACTGGCAATACGGAATGTTCAACAGCTTGATCCAGTCTTCAACTGAATACATCCTCAACGGATAAAAATTCAATTTACTGTCACTGATCCAAAACTTTAAAGGATAATCGAAATCAACTCTTTTACCAAACATTCCACAATACAGATTGCCAACCAAAAACTTCCTTTCACCTTCTATGTATCGTGCCACTTCCTGGATTTTCAGTTCTACTGAATGATTCGGATTCTTGAACAATTGAAATCCAAATATTCGCTTTAATAGCTTCCCGTAATATATTTCTAGTGTTTCGACAAAATAAGTTCGGCTACAAGCTTCTTTTGCGAGCCATAA
>UMHM01031469.1_pt1 | contig 35624 bp, 28 predicted proteins | sample 1965501 | NCBI WGS metagenome assembly UMHM01 (sample SAMEA4836095, study PRJEB28245) | human gut metagenome | biome: gut microbiome; material: fecal sample | place: Denmark | collected 2008
CCCGGCCCCCGCCCCGGCTCCCGCCCCGGCTCCCGCCCCGGCCCCGGCCGCCGCGCTCGATCCCGCCGTTGTGGCTCAGGGCCAGGCGCTGCAAAAGCAGCTCATCGACTCCCTCACCGCGCTGAAGGAAGCCGTCAGCACCATCAAGGACAAGGCCTCGGCTGACGCCGCAGCCCCCAAAGTGGCCGAGTGCTGCTCCACCTTCGCCACCACGGCCCAGCAGGGAGAAGAGCTGGTGGAGAAGAACCCGGCTCTCGTCGCGTATCTGGAGCAGAACCCCGCCATTGACTCGGCGTCCCTCGAAGAGCTGGGGCAGGCCTCCATCGGCCAGCTCTTCGGCATCATCATGTCCGGCGCCTATGAGTCCGACGCGCTGATGCAGGCCTCCGCCCCGCTGCTGCAGGCCGTCATAAGCGAGCAGAATCCCGGCGAGATGACCATCGAGGAAGAGGTCGACGTTCAGAGCGCCGATGACGAGGATGACGACTCGGACGACTCCGGTGTCTTCGACGACGAGGACGCTCCGGAGGACGAGGACATGAGCGACATCCAGTAAAGTATTTCCCCACCCGCACCCCGACCCGCATCAGTTCGAGGCGCGTTGACTCCATGTAACCCCGGCGCGGCTATGGCCGCCCGGGGTTTTGCTGCGTCTCAATTCCGGCATTGGCGTCCGACCGCGGCGCGACACGCTATCCGATTGACATCCGGACAGAATCAGGTATAGTCAGATCAATGCCGAACCGCCCGTCCCAGACCGACCGCCCCCTCCGCATCCCCTTCAGCGCCTGCGCCACCCTCATTGCCCTCGCCGGCACCGCATTTGTCGCGGCGCAGCCCGAGCTCCCATCCGATTCTCAGCCGGCCCCCCGGCCTCCCGTTCAACCGACGGCCGGGCAGACAGCTCCTCAGCCCGCTCCGACGGCCTCCGCTCAGCCATCCGCATCCCCCACCCCACAGCCCTCCGCTGCGTCCCCTGCACCGGCTTCCGCGCAGCCGGCTCCCGCAACCGCCGCTCCGCCCCCGGCAACTCCGCCCGCCGCTCAGCCCGAGACCGCCGCCACGCGTTCCGGCGTTGCGGACGGAGGAGATGTGCAAGAGCAGCTCGCCTCCGCCCTCGCGAACGACGACGCTGCGAGCCTTGAGGCCCTCATCGCAGCCGGAACCGATCTCGAAGCGACCGACGAGGAGGGCTGCACCGCCCTGCTCCGCGCCACCGCCGAACAGGCGGAGCAAGCCGTTCCCCTGCTGCTGCGCGCCGGCGTCAACCTGAACGCCCGAGACCACAGCGGCGCCACCGCCCTGCTCATCGCGGCGCACGACGGCTGCCGAGAGCTCGCCCTGGCACTGCTGCAAGCCGGGGCCGACCCGAGCATCGCCGATCACGCCGGCAACACCCCGCTGATGGAAGCCGCGGTCGCCGGTGACAGCACCCTCACCCGGGCCCTCATCGCCGCAGGCGCGGCCTTGGATGCGCAGGACGAAAACGGCCTCACAGCCCTCATGTGCGCAGTCGAGAGCGGCTTTTCGGACATCGCGGGCGCGCTGCTCGACGCCGGGGCTTCCACCTCCCTGCGGGAGTACCTGGAGGGCTCCACCGCCCAGCTCCTCGCCGCCTCCTGCGGCGACATCGACGCGCTCACCCTGCTGCGGCAGCACGGGGCCCCGGCGGACGAGCGGGACTACTCCGGCGGCAACCTCCTCATGCGCGCCGCACGCGGCGGGCAGCGGGACATGGTGGCCCACCTGCTGGCGGAAGGAGCTGAGATCAACGCCGTCAACGCAGCCGGCGCCACGGCTCTGCAATACGCCGTGACAGGAGAAGAGGACAGCAGCCTCTCGGCGGGACCGGTTCTCGCCGAAGTCGTCGAACTGCTGCTGAAGGCCGGTGCCGACATCAACGTGCGAGGCCCGCTCGGCGACACACCGCTCATGAATGCCGCGAGCAGCGGCTACGCCGGCGTCATCGCCGAGCTCCTCGACGCCGGAGCTGATCCGAACGCGAAGGCGAACGACAACTCCACCGCCCTCATCATGGCAGCCACTGCCGGCTCGCCGGAGACCGTTGACATTCTGCTCAACGCCGGCGCCCGCATCGACGCGCGCACCCTCTCCGGTAAAACGGCCCTTCACGTTGCCGCGCTCTGCACCAACGACACGCTGATCGACAAACTGCTGGAGCGCGGCGCGGATATCAACGCCCGCGACACGCAGGGACGCACGCCCCTCATGGATCTGCTCTCCTCGCAGTATCTCTCGGGACTTTACAGCACCACCCTCGAAATGCCGGACATGTTGCGAGGACTCGGCATCACCTTCGACCAAATCCGCAAGGTGCGAGCCCTCAAGATCGACAGCACCTTCCGGCTGCTGCTGGAGCGCGGTAGCGACATCAGCCTTCGCGACGCCTACGGCATGGATGCCCTCCTGCTCGCCGCCGGCCACGGGCACGCCAAGCTCGTCCGCGAGCTTCTCGACGCCGGAGCCGACCCCAACACCTTCAAAACCGACTGCTGCTCACCCCTCATGATGGCCGCCGGCTGCGGGAGCGCCGAAAGCGTGCGTCACCTGCTGGATGCCGGGGCCCAAGTCGGCCGACCGGACGGCTCCGGACGCACCGCCCTGCACTTCGCGGCCATGGGCGGCAACCCCGAGTGCATCCGGCTCCTCCTCCCCCACCAGAATCAGATCGACGCCATGACGACCATCCGGCAGACCCCGCTGATGCTCGCCGTGCGCGCCGGGCACAGCCGGGCTGCGGCCACCCTGCTCGACAGCGGGGCCAATCCGCGCCTGCGCGACATCGCCGGCAGCACACTGCTCATGCTCGCCGCCGAGTCGCGCAACCCTGAAACCGTCCGACTCATCCTAGAGCGCGGAGGCGACGCCCAGGACCACGACTACATGGGGCGCACCGCCCTGCACCGCCTCTGCCTCAAGCCCGTCTTTCCCGAGCAAGCCCACCTGCTCTGTCAGGCCTCGACGGAAGAGCTGGAGTTCGGCATCAACCCGGAATACAAGCGCCCGAGCACCCCGGACGACGGCACGCTCTGCGCGCGTCTGCTGATTCAGGCATCGGGAAGCCCAGCCGCCGTCGCGAGCCCGGACAACCAAGGCCGCACCCCCCTCATGTGCGCGGCGGAGAATGAAAACCGCGCCCCCGAGCTCCGAGAGATGCTGCGCACCGCCCGCCGGAGTGCCGCCGACGGGCACCCGCTTCCCCTCGATGCGCGCGACGCTGAAGGGCGCACGGCCCTCCTGCATGCCCTGGCCTCCGGGAACACGGAGGCCGCGCGTCGGCTGCTCGAAGCCGGATGCGATCCGGCCCTGTGCGACCACCGGGGGCAAAATGCTCTCATGCTCGCCGCCGACTCCACCAACGCCGAGATGATCGACAGCCTGATTGAAGAGCACGGAGCCGATCCCGAGAGCCGCGACCACGAGGGGCGCACGGCCCTCATGCTCGCCGCGGGCAACGGCAACACGCAGGCGATCCGCCTTCTGCTTGAGCGCGGCAGCGATCCGAACGCGCGCGACGTCGACAGCCTCACGCCGCTGATGTATGCAGCTGCCGGCAGTGACGACGAAGGAATCCGCCTCCTCGCCCGCGCCGGCGCTTCGCTCGATGCCGTCGGCGGCGAGGGCGGGCAGACAGCTCTTCACATTGCGGCACTCAACGGCAACGAAAGCGCCGCCGACGCCCTGCTCAAACTGGGAGCCTCCCCCGACAGCACCGACAAGGAGCAGCGCAGCCCGCTCATCCTCGCAGCTCTCAGCGGGCAAACGGGAGTGATGCGGCAACTGCTCGCGGCCGGGGCCTCCGTCCAGCACCGGGACCGCATGGGGCTCACGGCCCTGCACCACGCCGCCGTCGGCGACCAGACACCCGCAGCAAGACTCCTGCTGGGCGCGGGAGCCTCCGCTCAGCTGCGCGATCGCCAGGGCTACACGCCCCTCATGTATGCCTCTGTGACCGGCAATATCAAGCAACTCGAGCTCTACCTCAAGGCCGGCGCCTCGCCGAACACGCGCGCCATCAGCGGAGCCACCGCTTGGACCCTCGCCGCCGAGCGATACAGCGGCCCCGATGAACAAGAGCGCAAAAAACAGATTCGCGACCTGCTCGAGCAGCACGGCGCCCACAAGCGTCCGTGGCGCTCCGGTTGATGCGCGCCGACACTGACGAACCGGCAGAGCCTCAGCTCCTCCGCTGTCAGGCGACGGGGAACGCAGCTCCGTGCATGGGGAGCCCTGCCCCCCCCGATCTCCGCGCGCCCGGGCACCCGGACGCCCCAGCCCCGCCAATGTCGCCGCTGAAGCGGCAGAGCACCCCGCAATTCCCCGGGCCGCGAGCGCGCCGACAAAAATCCAGGCCAAAGGGCCCGCCCAAGCGGCGCCTCAGGCTCAATGATCGCCCGGCTCTGTCGCACCTGACTCGCCCGCAGGACCTGTCGAGCCGAGATGGGCTTTCTCTCCTGCAAGCTTCCGGGCTGCGTACTCCGAGTGAGCGCCCCCCTCACCCGCAGGCTCAGCGCTCGCGCGCCCCATCCACAGTCGCTGCACCGACGCCTGCCTGCGTCAGACGCTCCAGCAGGGCGCGCGCATCCGCGTGCCCTGCCTTGGCCGCCACCCTCAGGTAGCGCAGCGCCTCCGGCACGTCGGCCGGCAAAGCCTCCTGCCCCGTCAGCAGCAAACAGGCCAGCTGAAAGGCCCCTGCGGGGTGCCCCAAATCCGCCGAGCGCTTCAGATACAAATAGGCATCCTGCGGAGAAAGAGCGTAGCCCTCGCCCGAATCATAACTCAGAGCGAGATTGTAGGCCGCCTGAGCCAGGCCCGCATCCGCCGCCTTGCGGTACCAATCCGCAGCCTCCTCAGGATCCGGCGCCACACCCTCCCCGCGGTCGTAACACAGCGCAAGATTATACTGGGCCTGCGCCATGCCCTTCAAGGCCGCCCGGCGAAACCAGGCGACCGCCTCAGCCGGGTCCTGCTGCACCCCGCGCCCCTTGCTGAAACACACACCCAGCTCCAGCTCCGCCGGGGCATAGCCGGCCGAAGCCGCCGCGCGCAACCAGCGCAGCCCCTGCTCCGTGTCCACCGCATCGTCCCCCGTTCCGAAGCCGTGCAGCAAGGTGTCGGCCAAGAGGAACTGCGCCTCAGGCATGCCGCTGCGCGCGGCCTCCAGCAGCAGGCGCTGTGCCCCGAACACATCGCGCGCGCAGCCCCGCCCCTCCAGCAGGCGATACGCCATCTCATACTGAGCCTCCGGCACCCCCTGAGCCGCCGCCTTGCGCAGCCAGCCGAGAGCACGGGTCTCGCTCGCCGGAACACCCTTGCCTTCAGCATAACAAATTGCCAAATTATACCGGGCCCGGGCATGTCCCCGTCCGGCGGCCTGGCGCAGCCACTGCACCCCGCGCCGAGGGGAAGCCTCGACGCCCCGACCGCCGACCAAGCAGGCCCCGAGCTCGGCCTGCGCCTCCAAATCCCCCGCGGAAGCCGCCGCCATCAAGCGCGACAAGCGCTCGGCATCCCGAGCCCCCGCCTCCTCTGGGGTCCGGAATGAAGCCCCTTCTCCGTTTGACGCCCGAACTGTATCATCGCCGCTGTTCATCGCCTCAAGGCTACCCGGCGCGCGCAGCGATGTCAAGCCGGGAATCGCGGCACGCGTCGACGCAGACCGATGCACGCAGACCATTGCACGCAGACACCCCGGGCCCCGCCGAACGAAAGAGGATCTCCCCACTGCGGACGAGCCCCACTGCGGACGAGGTCCTCCTCTGTCCCGGCAGCATCCCTGGCGTAGACACAGCGGCACAGAGGCAGCAACGCAGCGATTCCCGGCCTCAGGGGAGGCGACGGAGCTTCTCCATGGCGAAGTTCGTCAGCGAGACCCCATGCAGTACCACCTCCTGCCGCGACACGACGGTATAGCCGCGGCGTTCAAAAAAGGCGCGTGCCGTGATGGATGCATGCACCGTCAGACGAGGAGCCTCTACACAGCTCTCCAGAACACGGCACAGGGCCGTCGCAATGCCTCTCCGCTGATAATCCTTGTGCACATACAGGCGATCCAAATAGCCGTCGTCGGCAATATCGCCAAACCCCACCAAGATTCCCTCGGCACGTGCCACATAGGCCCGGTGCGCGAGCAGCGAGCGGTGCCAGCGCTGTTCATCCGGCTCGCGGGGAGCCCAAACCATCAACTGTTCCGCAGTGTAATCGCGGGCGTTTACGGTGTGGACGGTTTCATAAAACAGAGAGCAGATCTCGGCCAGATCCGTCGCTTCATACGGTCTCAACTCCAGCGTCAGGGGCTCCTCCATTCCGTTGCGGTTCATCATCGTCTCCACCCATTGTACACGAAACGGAGCCCATCACAAGCTCAACCGACGAGGCAAGGGCAGCGGAGCCCTCAGCTCGAGGGGATGCCCCTTTGGGCTCATCGCCGTTTCCTGAAGCCTGATCGAGATTCAGCAGGTTCCGTCGAGGTGAGAAATCCAACCCTGTTATCGCCCCGAGGGCCGCAGCATCGCGATATTTGCGGCGAAAATCGCCCCCTTCTCCAACAAGTGTGCATACCTTTCTTGACGCCGCAGGGAGGGGAAGCTAGAATGAAGGCTTAGTTTTCGAGGCCATGAAGAAAAAAATCCTGATCATCGTTCTCCTCCTGGCTGCGGCGGGCGCGGCGCTCTGGTATTATACGGGGGCAGGCAGCAGAGGCGAAGACGAACAGCCGCTGCGACTCAACGGGCATGTGGATATTCGCAGCGTGCAGACGTCCTTCCGCGTGCCGGGGCGCTTGGCGACTGTGGCGGTGGATGAGGGGGCTCAGGTGAAGGCGGGCGATGTGCTGGCCGAGCTCGATGCCGAGCCGGCGACGATTGCGCGCGATCGCGCCCGCGCGGCGCTGGAGGCGGCGGAGGTGGCTGTGCAGCAGGCCCTCTGCGCGCGGGATTCAGCGGAGGCGCAGCGCCGCATGTACGAGGCGGGCTACCGCCGCGAGCAGGTGGATGCCGCCGAGGCGACGCTGGCCTCGATGGTCATCGTGCGGGAAAATGCGCGCCGGAATTATGAGCGAAGCCTCAAGATGCGGGAGTCGCAGGTCGTTTCACAGCAGGATCTTGAAGCGAATGAGCGCCAGTATCGCGCGCAGGCTGCCGACGTGCAGGCTCAGGAGGCGCGTCTCGCCGAGCTGAAGGCGGGCTACCGCCCCGAGGAGGTGGAGCGCGCCCGAGCCGAGGCCGCGGCTGCGGAGGAGGCCGTGAGTCAGGCCGAGGCGCAGCGGGAACTGGCTCGCGCCGAGCTGCGGCAGGCCGAGCTGAATCTGGCGGACACGAAGCTGCTCGCGCCGTCGGATGCGATTGTCATGACGCGGGCGGTTGAGCCCGGCACCATGCTGGCGGCGGGCTCTCCCGTGCTGACGCTGTCGCTGCGCCACCCGGTCTGGGTGCGGGCCTACGTGGATGAGCCTCTGCTGGATCGCGTGAAGCCGGGCGCTCGCGTGCGCGTGTCGACGGACGGCGGACGCAGCTTCGGCGGGACGGTGGGCTTCGTGAGTCCGCAGGCGGAGTTTACGCCGAAGACGGTGGAGAGCGCTGAGATTCGCACCACGCTGGTCTACCGCCTGCGCATCATTGTGGATGAGCCCTGCGAGGGGCTCAATCAGGGCGCGCCGGTTGTCGTCGAAATCGACTGAGCCCCGCCTGCCGGCTCGGGCTCACGGGGGGAAGGATCCCTCCTCCTCCGTCCCGTCATCCACCGCCCCCGCCTCCGGTCTTTCCCCTCACCCTTTTCCCCCTCCCATACACCCTCCTTTCCGAAGCGCCCCGCGACGGCATACGGTCATGGATACCCTTCCCCAGTCTCCTCCCCCGGCCCTCATCTCCGGCCTGAGCTATCGCTATGCCGATGATGAAGCGCAGGACGCTCTGCACGATCTGAGCATGGATTGGCGCGCCGGCGAGGTTCTGGGGCTCATCGGGCCGGACGGGGCGGGCAAGACGACGCTGCTGCGCCTGATGGCGGGGCTGCTCAAGCCGCGCGAGGGCTCGCTGCGTCTGCTGGGGCTTGAGCCGGTGCGCGACCACGGTCGGCTGAGCCGCCTCGTGGGTTACATGCCGCAGCGTTTCAGTCTATATGAGGATTTGACGGTGCAGGAAAACCTGAGGCTCTGCGCCTCGCTGCGCGGGCTGCGCCGCAGCGAGGCGCTCGCACAGGAACCGGCCCTGCTCGAAGCGGCGGGGCTCGCGCCCTTCCTCTCGCGCCTCGCGGGCAAGCTCTCGGGCGGGATGCGGCAAAAGCTCGCCCTGATCAGCACGCTGGTGGGCGACCCGCCGCTGATGCTGCTGGATGAGCCGGGCGTGGGGGTCGATCCCCTCTCCCGCCGCGAGCTCTGGGAGCTCGTGAATCAATCGCGGGGTCAGGGGCGCAGCATCATCTGGTCGACCGCCTACCTCGACGAAGCCGCGCGCTGTGACCGCGTCTGCCTGCTGCACCGCGGCAAACTCCGCTTTCTGGGGGTGCCCGGCGAGCTGCTGGCGCCCCTGCGCGGGCGGGTCTTCACGCTCGAGGTTGAGCCGTCGCAGCGCCTGCGTCTGCTGCGCGCCTTCTCGGCCCATCCGGCCGTGCGCGACGCGATGATCGAAGGCACGCGGCTGCGCCTGCTGCTGCGGCGCGGGGCTTCGGCGGCCGATGTCGCGGGGGCGGCGGAGGGTTTTCTCCCTGCGGAGCTGAAGCCGGTCGAACCTCACTTCGAGGAGGCCTTCGTCGATCTGATGGGCGAGGCTCCGGCGCCGGCTTCAGCGAAGCGAGCGGCCCGCGCGCTCGAGGCGGCGGCCGAGCCCTCGCAGGAGGTGGTCATCCGCACCGAGGGACTGACGCGCCGCTTCGGTGCCTTCGTGGCGACGGACAACCTCAATCTGGCCGTGCGGCGCGGCGAAATCTTCGGCCTTCTCGGCGCCAACGGCGCAGGCAAGACGACGGCGTTCCGCATGATGTGCGGCCTGCTGCGGCCGAGCAGCGGGCGCGCGGAGATTCTGGGTATCGACCTCGCGAAGGATGCGCGGCGAGCGCGGGCGCACTTGGGCTATATGGCGCAGAAGTTCTCCCTCTACGGCAACCTGACGGTGGAGCAGAACCTGCGCTTCTTCGCATCGGTCTACGGTCTGAAGGGGGCCGAGGCCGATCGGCGCATGGCTGAGCTGGCGGAGAACTATGAGCTGGGCCCTTGGCTGCACCGCGGGGCGGCCTCGCTGCCTCTGGGGCTGCGCCAGCGGCTCTCGATGGCCTGCGCCGTGCTGCACCGCCCGGAGTTTCTCTTTCTCGACGAGCCCACGTCGGGCGTCGATCCCCTGGCCCGGCGCGACTTCTGGCAAGAGATCAACGCGATGGCCGCGCAGGGCGTCACAATCATCGTCACCACGCATTTCATGGACGAGGCTCAGTATCTGCACCGCCTCGTCATCATGAACCACGGCCGCGTCATCGCCGAGGGAGAGCCGGAGCAGCTCAAGGCCGCCGCTGCCGGCCCCGATTGCCCGGAGCCGACGATGGAGGAGGCCTTCATCCGCTACATTGAGAAGGGAGGTGCCTCCTGATGCGCTTGCTGGCCCTCATTGTCAAGGAGTTTCGGCAGGTTCGGCGCGATTCGTCGAGCATCCTGCTCGCCTTCGTGTTGCCGATTCTCATGCTGATGCTCTTCGGCTACTGCGTGAACCTCGACAGCTCGGTGACGGAGCTCGCCTTGGTGACGGATGACGAAAGCCCCGAGGCGCACAGCCTGCTGGACCGCCTGCAGGGCACGCCCTACTTCCACGTCGAGCGCGCGGCGGACGAGCGCGAGGCCATGGAGCGCCTGCGCCGCGGCACGGCCCACGGGGCCCTCATCATCCCCTCCGACTTCTCCCGCGACTGCGCGTCCGGCGAAACACCTCGCCTGCTGCTGGCGACGGACGGCAGCGTGCCCAACACGGCGCAGTTCACCCAGCTGTACCTCCAGAGCGTCTGCTCAAGCTGGCTGGCCGAGCGAGCAGCGGCCGCCGAGGGGGCTGCCGGGGTAGCGGCCTCGGGCGATTCCTCTTCCTCCTCCACGGCAGCGTCCGCCACGCTCTCCGGCGGCTCGACGACCGGCTCCGCGGGGACCTGTTCCGCAGGAGCCAGTTCAGCGGGGGCCGGATCGGCGAGCTCGTCGGGATCCGGGGCGTCGAGCACGTCGACGGCTTCCGCTGACTTGAGCTCGGGAACAACGGCCACGGTGGAGGTGGTGCCGCTCTACCGCTTCAACAGCGCGGCGCTGAGCCGGCGCTACATCCTGCCGGGCTCCATAGCCGTCGTCATCTCCTTCGTGGGCACCTTCCTGACGGCCATGGTGGTGGCGCGCGAGTGGGAGCGCGGCACGATGGAGCTTCTGCTCGCCTCGCCCATGACGCGCGCGGAGTTCATTCTCTCCAAACTCATCCCCTACTTCCTGCTCGGGGTCGGCGCCATGGCCGTCTGCACGCTGGCGGCAACCTTGATCTTCGACGTGCCGCTGCGCGCCCCGCTCTGGCTGCTCTTCGGCATCACCTCGATCTTTCTGCTCAGCGTGCTGGCCATCGGCCTGCTCATCTCAACGCTGCTGCGCAGCCAGTACACCGCCTCCCTCGTCTCGCTCAACGTCTCCGTGCTGCCCACCATCATGCTCAGCGGCTTCATCTTTGAAATCAGCAGCATGCCCGGCTGGGTGCAGGCCGTCAGCTACCTGATTCCTGCCCGCTACTTTGCCCCCAGCCTCAGCACCCTCTTCCTCGCCGGAGCCGAGTGGGCCGCGCTGCTGCTCAACCTCCTGCTGCTCGTCCTCTCGGCCCTCTTCTGGCTCGGGCTCGTCTTCCTCTCCACCCCGAAGAGGCTCGACTCCTGAGCCCACTCGACACATCCACCTCACCCTCCTCCCCTCCTCAGCCACCTCAGCACCTTCCCCCATCCTCCACCCGCCCTGCCGCACGCCATGAGAGAGCGCCTCCACCGCCTGCTCGCTCTTCTGATCAAAGAGCTGCACCTGCAATTCCGCACGCCGCGCAGCGTGCTGATGCTGGTGATGCCCGTGCTGTTGCAGACGCTGCTCTTCCCCTTCGTCGTCACCATGGACGTCACGCACTGCGACGTCGCCCTGCTCAACGAGGACGGCGGAGCCGCCTCCGTGGAGATGCAGCAGCGCATCGCAGCTACCCCTTACGTCAGCAGCGTGACGCAGGTGCACAGCCAAAGCGAGCTCCATCGGCTGCTCGATGCCCGCCGCGCCATGATCGCCGTGCACCTGCCGCCCGACTTCAGCGAGAGGCTGATGCGGGGCGAAACCGCCCCCCTGCAAGTCATCTGCGACGGGCGCCGCTCCAACAGCTCGCAGATCGCCGCCGGCTACATCAGCCGCATCGCTCTGCGCCTGAGCGCTGAAATGAGCGGCTCCGCCCTTCCGCAACCCGATGAAACCGCCGAGGGAGAACTGCTCGTGCGCCACGTCTTCAATCAGGAGCTCAGCTACGTCTGGTTCATCATGCCCTGCCTCTTCGGCATGATCGGCATGATCACCAGCCTCAACATCTCCGCCATGGCCCTCGCCCGTGAGCGCGAAGAGGGCACCTACGAGCAGCTCTGCGTCACCCCGCTCAGCCCGCTGGAGATCCTGCTCGGCAAAACCGTCCCGGCCACCCTCGTCGTGCTGGCGCAGTGCGGCATCATCTGGGCCATGGCCTGCTGGGCCTACGGCGTGCCCTTCCTCGGCTCGCCCGGGGCCCTGATCCTCGCCATCGCCGTCTACTCCCTCGCGCTGACGGGCATCGGCTTCGTCATCTCCGCCTTCTGCGGCACCCAGCAGCAGGCCTACGTCTGCATGTTCTGCTTCATCATCCCCTGCATTCTGCTCTCGGGCTTCGTCGCACCGGCTGAAAACATGCCCGACTTCATGCAGCCGCTCGCGCGCCTCGACCCGCTCTACTACATGATCCTCATCGCGCGCGGCATCTTCCTCAAGGGCGACGGCGTCGTCGCCATCCTGCCCTCTCTGGCCTCGCTCGCCGCCATCGGGCTCACCACCCTCGGCACCGCCTACATCGTCCTGCGGAGGCGGCTCAGCTAAGCGCCGAGTACGCAAGCGCCCCCGGCACACGGCGGGTGAACACGGCGGGCGGAGCTGCCCCGGCTTCGGTCTCTCCGCAGCCCACAGAGGACGTCACGCAGCCCTCAGCAGACCTCAGAGCACGTCGCTCCACTGCGGCGGGGGCTGGGGCAGCGACAGCGCGCAAATGCGATCAATCATGCGATCCCAGAGCTCCTGCCCCTGCTCGATCTCGATGCGAATGCGCAGGAAATAGATCGGCACATCCATCTCGTCCGGCTTGAGGAAGCGCACCGCATCCTTCTCCGTCGTCACGATGAGATCCAGAGCACGGTCTGCGCAACGCTCGACGAATTTCTCCAAATCCTCCTGATCAAACCAGTAGTGATCCGGGTAGCGGCGGCGAATCTCAATGCGAGCCCCGAGTCCCTCGACGAGGCACTCGAAGCTCTCCGGGCGCGCAATGCCGCTCAGGCAAGCCACGTACTTGTCCTTCAGATACTCCAGCGGCTTGCGCTCGCCCGTGAAGATATTTTCCAGATAGGCGGGAGCGTGATTCGTCACGATGATATCCGCCACCTTGTTGTAGCGGCGGATCGTCGCGATGAGCTCGTCCTGAGGCTTGCCCCCGCTCTTCGTCAGGATGATGTAGCTGGCGCGGCGCAGACTGCTGCGCGGCTCGCGCATCGTGCCGCGGGGCAGCAGAGCCCCCGTGCCGAAGGGAAAGCCGCAGTCCACCAGCACAATATCCAGCTCGTGACGCAGCTTGAGATACTGCATGCCGTCATCGAGCACCAGCGTGTTGCAGCCCAGCTGCTCGATGGCGAAAATGCCGGACTTCACCCGGTCCTTGTCCACGAGAACCGCCACGCCGTCGAGGTTGCGGGCGAGCATGTACGGCTCATCCCCGGCGTGCAGCGGGCCGAGGAAGCGCGTCTTGCCGTCGCTGGCGATCTTGGGCAAATGCTTCACGCGGTGGCCTGCGGCATCGCGCCACTCCTGCGGTTCATCGAGGTCGGCACTCTTGTAGCCGCGCGTCAGGATCGCGCACTTGCGGCCGCGATCCGCCAGCGTGCGCGAGAGCAGCTCCACCACGGGCGTCTTGCCCGTTCCGCCGGCCGTGATATTGCCGACGCTGATGACGAAAGTCCCGAGAAAGTGCACCGTCTTGATGCGACGGCGAAAGAGCAAAAGGCGCAGTTTAACGAGCAGAAAGAAAAACCAGGATGCGACGCGCAGAGCGCAGCGCATCATCCAGGCCCGAAAGCCGTGAGCGCGGCCGAACACCACATCGGTGCCCCATTCCGCAAACTCATCCATTCGAGACTTCACGCGCGTTATCCTAGCAGAGCCGCCGCCGCCTGTCAAGCAAACCGCCGCCTCGAAATCGCCTGCACACGGCCGAATTTCCCCTCCGCTCTCCACCCGACAGCCAGCGAATCGGAACGGCGCTGCACCGAGCGAAACAGCTCCGGCCGCAGCAGCCCTGCGGCCGGAGCTGTTTCGCTGCCGCCGTTCCGTCCGCCGACGGCAGGTCTTTCTTGCCAAGAGAAAAGCGCGGTGCTATACTGACTCCGTGATGAAATTTCATGCACCGAATCAACGAGTCTATCCGCCCCGGGTGGTCGGCGCCGTCACCAACTGGGAGACTTGGTGCCGGCTCTGCTCCTCGGATGAGCAAGCCGACTGCGATATCGTCGAGCTTCGCGTCGATGCCCTGCCCGAAAGCATCACGGCTGATGAGATTTTGGCCTCGGCCTGCCCCAAACCCGTCCTGCTGACGCTCCGGCACGAGTCCGAGGGCGGGCAGCGCCGCCACTGGAATGAGGCGGATCGCCTGGCGCTTGCGCTCAAGCTGCTGCCGATGGCCAGCCTGATCGACTGGGAGATTGCGCGCCTGCGCGACGCCGGCGAGCTGCTGAGCGAGGCCAAGAAGCGCGGCGTGACGATCATCGGCTCCGGCCACGACTTCCGCTTCACGCCGGCCGTCTCCACCCTGCTGGCGCTGGAGGATCGCGGGCGCCGCGCCGGTATCGACGTGGCCAAGTTTGCCTTCCGCCTCAACTGCGCCGATGATCTGCCCGTCGGCTGCGAGCTGCTGGAGGCGGCGCGCGGCCCGATGGCGCTCATGGGCATGGGCGATCTCGGCCCCACGAGCCGCCTGCTCTACGCGCAGATGGGCTCTTGCCTCGTCTACGGCTACCTCGGTTCCCGCCCCTCCGCTCCCGGCCAGTGGCCCGCCGCCGAGTTCCGCCGCGCCCTCGGCATGCTCAGCGCCTTTGAGTCCTGAGGGTCTGCCCCCCCGCGGCATGCGTCCGCCGCGGGAGCCCTCGAGCATGGCGAAGAAGCCGCTCGCGTCACGAGGCTGGCACGTGCATGCTCCGGCTGACTCGGGCGAACGCGGCAACGCGCACGGCCCCTGCCGAACCTCCATCCTTTAGCCCCATCCCGCTGCCTCATCCCGCGGCCTCATCCTCAGTTCTCCGGCCCTCTTCCCCACCCTCTGCTCCCTGCTCTCCCCGATGACATACGCCGAAGCTGACACCCTGCCGAGCTCGCCGAGGGCCGGATCCGCCCTCCCTTTTGTGTCATCGCTGCAATACGGCGGCTTTTTCGGATTGACAAGGGCGGGCGTAACGATTAAAATCTCTTTAGCCTACCTGTGTAGTAGGAATTAAGCACTCAAGACATCCCACCCTGATGAGCAAGAATTACCGCTTCGAGACGCTCCAACTTCACGTTGGGCAGGAGACCCCTGATTCCGCCACAGACGCACGTGCGGTGCCGATTTACGCCACGACTTCGTACGTCTTCCCCGACAGTGCGACGGCCGCCGCACGCTTTGCTCTGGCCGAGCCCGGCAACATTTACTCGCGGCTCATGAACCCGACGACGGATGTGTTTGAGAAGCGCATGGCGGCTCTCGAGGGCGGTGTGGTGGCTCTGGCCGTCGCCTCGGGCTCGGCGGCCATTGACTACGCTATCCGCGCGCTGGCGAAGGCAGGGGACCACGTCGTCGCCTCGTCCGCGCTCTACGGCGGCACCTACAATCTTCTGGCGCACACGCTGCGCGAGAGCGGGATTGAGACGAGCTTTGTCGATGTCTCGGATCCGGCAGCGATTGAAGCCGCGATTCGCCCCGAGACGAAGCTGATCTACGCCGAGACGCTCGGCAACCCGAACAGCGAGGTGGCGGATATCGACGCGCTGGCCGAGCTCGCCCATCGGCACGGGCTGCCGCTCGTCGTCGACAACACCTTTGCCACGCCCTACCTCTTCCGCCCGATTGAGCACGGGGCCGATCTGGTGGTGCACAGCGCCACGAAGTTCATCGGCGGGCACGGCACGGTGATGGGCGGCGTCATCGTCGACGCCGGGCGTTTTGACTGGGCCGCGCACGCCGACCGCTTCCCCGCCATCGCGAAGCCGAATCCGAGCTACCACGGTCTGGTGTTCAGCGAGGCCTGCGGTGCTGCCGCCTGCGCGGTGAGCATCCGCGCCACGCTGCTGCGCGACCAGGGCGCCGCGCTGAGCCCCTTCCACTCCTTCCTGCTGCTGCAGGGCCTTGAGACGCTCTCGCTGCGCGTGGAGCGCCATGTGCAGAACGCGCTGCGCATTGTGCAGTTTCTCCGCGAGCACCCGCAGGTGGAGCGCGTGAATCACCCGAGCGAGCCGACGCGGGCGGATCACGCTCTCTATGAGCGCTACTTCCCGCAGGGCGGCGGCTCGATCTTCACCTTTGAAATCAAGGGCGGTGCCGAAGCGGCGCGCCGATTCTGCGAGTCGCTGGAGCTTTTCTCGCTGCTGGCGAACGTGGCTGATGTGAAGAGTCTCGTGATTCACCCGGCTTCGACGACGCACTCGCAGATGAACGAGCAGGAGCTGGCCGCCTGCGGCATTGCTCCCTCGACCGTTCGCCTGTCCATCGGCACGGAGCACGTGCTCGACCTGATCGAGGATCTCAGCCAGGCCTTCGACCGCGTGAAATGAGCCTCGGCCGAGCCGACGAGAGGCCGAGACTTTGATTGAAACGAACCCGCCCCCGCCCGCAAGTCTGCGGACGGGGGCGGTTGTTTACTCGGCACGGGACATCAGGCGCTCGCACGCCTCAAGCCGATGCCCTTCGGTTTTAGGCGCGGGCATTTGCCTCGGCGTAGCCCGCGCGGCGGCGAGCCGTGATATCGAGGATGCGCTTGCGCATGCGGATGAAGTGCGGGGTGGCCTCCACGAGCTCGTCGGGTTCGATGTACTCGATGGCGCGCTCGAGCGAGAAGACGCGCGGCGGCGTGAGCTGGATGGAGTCGTTCTTGGTGGCCGAGCGGTGGTTGGTGAGGTGTTTCTCACGCGTGGGGTTGACGTCGATGTCGATGGGCTTCGGGTTTTCACCCACGATCATGCCGACGTAGACCTCGTCGCCCGGAGCAATGAAGAGTGTGCCGCGCTCTTCCATGGCCTGCAGCGCGTAGGGGCGGGCGATGCCGTTCTCCATCGAGACGAGCGTGCTGCTCTGCCGCGTGACGATCTCGCCGGCGTAGGGGGCGTACTCCTTGAAGAGGTGCGAGAAGATGCCGTTGCCGCTGGTGAGATTCACCAGCTCGGATTCGAAGCCGATGAGGCCGCGCGTCGGAATCGTGGCCTGAATGTAGGTGCGGCCGCTGCCTTTGCTCTCCATGTTCTCCAGGATGCCGCGGCGGTTGCCGAGGATGCGGACCGTGCCGTTGGCGCACTCGTCGGGCACCTCGATGAAGACGGTCTCAAAGGGCTCGCAGCGCACGCCGTCGATCTCTCGCGTGATGACTTTCGGGCGCGAGACGAGCACCTCGTAGTTCTCGCGGCGCATCTGCTCAACGAGGATGGCGATCTGCATCGTGCCGCGAGCCGACACGCGGAAGACGCCGGCCAGGTCCGTGTCTTCGACCTTGATGGAGATGTTGGTGCGCATCTCGCGCATGAGGCGCTCGCGGATGACGCGGCTCGTGACGTTTTTGCCGTCCTTGCCGCCCAGCGGCCCGTCGTTGATGCTGAATTCCATCTGAACGGTCGGAGGCTCGATCTCGACGAAGGGAAGCGGCTCGTCCTCGGGGTCGGCCGTCAGGGTCTCGCCGATGTCGACGTCCTCGAAGCCGGACAGGCCGATGATGTTGCCGGCCTCGCCGACGGTCGAGTCCGTGGTCTGCAGGCCGCTGTATTCGAAAATCTTGGTTACCTTGCCCTGCACGCGGCTGCCGTCGGGGCGATGCAGATAGAGCACGTCGCCCTTGGTCACGCAGCCGCTGGTGATGCGGCCGATGGCGACGCGGCCCACGTAGTCATCCCAGTCGATGTTCGAGATGAGCATCTTGAAGGGCTTGTCCGGGTCCGCATCCTTGGGCGCCGGGATGCGGCGGATGATCTGGTTGAGCAGCGGCGTGCAGTCCACGGGAGGCTCGTTCTCCGGGCTGTTCATGAAGTAGCCGTCGCGCGCCGAGCCGTAGACGAAGGGGGCTTCAAACTGTTCATCGGTGGCGTCGAGGTCCATGAGCAGCTCGAGCACCTGATCGTGCACCTTCATCGGGTCGGCGTGGGGGCGGTCAATCTTGTTGATGACGACGATGGGCAGCAGCCCCTCCTGAAGGGCCTTGCGCAGCACGAAGCGCGTCTGCGCCTGCGGGCCTTCATAGGCGTCCACCACGAGGATGACGCCGTCCACCATCTTCATCACGCGCTCCACCTCGGCGCCGAAGTCGGCGTGCCCGGGCGTGTCGACGATGTTGATGGTGTAGCCGTTCCAGTGAATCGAGGTGTTTTTGGCCTTGATGGTGATGCCCTTTTCGCGCTCCAGGTCCATGGAGTCCATGGCGCGATCCTGCACTTCCTGATTTTCCCGGTAGGTACCGCCGGCCTTGAGCAGTTGATCCACCAAGGTGGTTTTGCCGTGGTCAACGTGTGCGATGATAGCCAGATTGCGGTATTTACTCGGGTCAGACATGGTGATAAACAGAGGCTGAAAAGCGCGGGGAGTGTAACACAGGAGCCCCGAGCTGGCAAGAGCAAAGCCTCAATTTGTCCGCGCTCGCCGCCGGGGTGCTCCCCTGCCGGAACTCTCCCCCGCCGGAACTCTCCCCTGCCGGCGCTCTGTCTCGTCCCGGCGGTGCTCCGCCGCCTCCCGCCGGACGCAGAACGCGCTGCCCGAGCATCCTCGGGCAGCGCGGCGGAGAGGTCGTCGGCCGATGCCGCTGTCAACTCACAGCGTCTTCCACGGCAGAGCCTCGAGCAGATCGTCGAAGCCCAGGCCCGTGCCGCCGGGGACGGGGAATTCGGGGGTGATGTCCATTCCCATGCGCTCCGAGAAGGGGTTGGGACGGTAGACGTGGTGCGTCACGAGGCCGCAGAGCGGGATCTCGCTCTCGGGCTTGCCGGTGTAGAACTTCGCGGCGTTGTAGGCTGCCCAGCACTGCCCGAGCGGATGATCCATGTTCGAGGTGAAGACGGGCAGGCCGCTGGTGCTGTGGTGGCGCGCCGGCTTGACGAGACGCATCATGGGCTTGGTCGTGCAGCGGGGGATGCGAACCTCGCCGGGCACAGGCATATCGTAGCCCAGCGGCATGCCGGCGTCCTGGAGGCTCTGCCAGGCCTCGACGCTGTAGTAGCAGGGATCCTCGACGAAGTCGATGCGCTGCTTCATCGCATCCGAGAGCATATCCCAGAATTGCAGCGCCTCTTCGGGCGTGAGGGTGCAGTTGAAGTCAACGCGCCACTTCCAGTCCGGCACCATGGAGGCGAGATTCACGAGGCGCTCCACTGTTGTTGAAAGCTTCGGGATGACCTTGATCTTGCCCACGCGGAAGCCGCGCTGGTGCAGGTTGTACACCTGAGACGGCGTTGCGCTGACAGTCAGCGTCGCGTGGCTTTTCGGCACGGTCAGGCCTTCAAAGAGGCTCACGCCCTTGCGACGGGCTTCGCCGTCCAGCTCAATGCACTGAAGGGCGCGGGCGCCGAGGCGCAGCGGGGAGCCTTCGCGCAGGGCATCCAGCTCGTATTCCAGAGGGCTGTCGCCCAGCTCGGGCCAGCACTGAAGGCAGGCGTATCCGCCGTTGTCACCGCGGAGCAGGACGCCCTCACGGGGCTGGGCAGCCGAACGGGCACTAAGTGCCCCCACGGGATAGAGCGTGTAGGTCGTATATTGCATACGCACCATTAAAGCACAAAGTTGAAAATTGTCACGCTCTTTCCGCACCCGAACCGGCAAATTCTGTGAGCTCACTCCCCCGGCCCTCCGGCGGCACCCCCATACTTCACCGGAAATCGACCCACGCTCGGCCGGCCACAACCCGAGCATGATCGGGAATCCAACCGTGCTTTGCACCCGAGCCAGGCCGGAGATCAACCCGTGCGTTACCGGGGGCCGTTATCGTAAATAAGCGCCTCGACAGTCGCGCCGGCCGGGGGACTGCGGGAAGAGGGAACGGCCTGCGGCTTTTTGCTCACGCAGGGGCGGTGCCGCGAATAATCCTTGCCAGCTCTGCCCGCTCTGTGTAGAATGCCAACGTTCCCACGATATGCGAGCCACGTACCTCAAGCTGTTTCTGCCCCTGTCTGCCCTGATGCCGGCTCTCGCGCACGCGGATGCCATCCTGACCCCGGCTCACGGCACCCCCGCGCCCTCTCAGGTCGATCTTCCGCCGGCCACGCCGCGGAGCACCGTCGTTCCCCCGGCCGGAGCCATCACCGCCCCGCAGGCCGACGGCCTCGGCGCCGTTCATGATGCCCCGGACTTCGGCAGCGTCGACTCCTCTCCCGACGCCCACCCCGAGCAGTACGCACGCTTCGTCGCCGAGCTCGACACCATCACCAAGAGCAACGAGCTGAACCTGTTCCCCGCGTTGAGCGTCATCCTGAACACCACCGGGGATGAGCTCGCCGTGCTGAGCTGGATGCAGAAGGCCGCCGACGCCGGCAATCCCGCCGCCCTGCACTTCCTCTCCAACATCACGCAGACGGGATCTCAGGATCCCGACGCCCTGAAGAAAGCCTACGCGCAGGCGCGCCAGGCCGCCGACAAGGGCTACAGCCCCGCCATCATCAGCGCCGCCGGCTGCCTGAAGTTCGGAATAGGAGTCAAGGCCGATGAGCAGGCCGCGACGAACTATTTGGCAAAGGCCTGCCGCGGCGGCGACTTCCGCGTGCGCTTTCAGTGGCTCGCCTCGACCGGGCGCCTGAGCAGCATCCGCGATGCCGAACGCCCCGAGGTCAAGTCTGAGATCGAGCGAGGCAACCACTTGGTCGCCTACATGCTCTCGACACTCGCTCCAACGCCTCAGGAGCGACTGGACTGGCTGCGCCGAGCAGCGGATCTCGGCAACGACAATGCCCTCGTCGTCCTGGCCGACCTGCTCTCAGACAAAGACTCGAAATCCAGCATGGCTCTGCTGCTCATGGCCTGCAAGAGCGGCAACCGCGAGGCGCTCTACACCTACGCCAGCATTCTCCTGGAGAAGGATCCCGACCCCGCCCTCAAGTCCACGGGGGTAGGCTACAACGAAAAGGGCGGCACCTACCTGCTGCGTCTCGACGCCATGCACGGGCATCCGGGAGCTCTGCTCCAACTCGCCAGCATCTACCTCAACGGTCGCTACGGCATCAAGCAAAACCTTGAACACGCCTACCGCCTCTTCGATTTCGGCAGCCGCTTCGGCTCGCCGGATCTCGTGCTGGGCAAGGCTTATTGCCAGATGAGGGGGCTGGGCACCAAGCAGGATCTGAAGGCTGCGGACAAGACGATCAATCAGTATTACGAGAAGGGGCATCCTTTGGCCTGTCTCCTGAAAGCCTACGAGGCGTACAAGGGGCTCGGTGTCTCAGCCTCCATCGACGATGTGGAGTCTTTCTGCTACGAGGCCTCGGCTTCTGGCTTTCCCTTGGCCTATCTGCACCTCGCCTGCATCATCGCCAAGGGAATGGAGGGTGTCAAGCCCGATCCCGAGCGTGCCGAGACCTATGTCCAGATGGCCGAACTCAGCCTCGGCCCTGCGGCTCGCAAGATCTTCAATCGTATGATGCAGCAGCCCGAGTGGGAGCCCTTCGTCATCTGAGTTCCCTCCCCTTCTGCCCGGCCCGCGACGAGGCCGAGTCCCGCCCGAAAAGGTCGGCCGCCCACACTCGGGGGCGGCCGGCGTTTTGGCTCCCGGCGCCTGCCTCTGCACGAGAGCGTCGAGCCGTCCGAGAGAGGAGTTCTCCGCATGCTCCGGGGGCGTCTTCAGACGGCTCCGCCTCCGCAAATCCGGGCTCTGAATCCGCGCTGAAGCGAGACGGGGATTGGGACCCTCTCGTCAGCCTCTATTTCAACTCCTAACGGAACGCTAGGAAATGGCTCCTCTCTCCGCTTTCATCCTCAAAAGACGGCATCTTTTCGAGATCTGAGCGAAACTAATTCGGCCTCCATGCGTCCCTCAAAGAGTTAGATTGTTACGTTCATATTGAGCTTGCATCGCTCATCAGCACGAAGTAAGATGCCCCTATGCGTCCAACTACCCTATCCGATCAAGGCGGGCACCGTCACAGCCTTCGGAGCAGTTTTAACTCTCTGGGGATTTTCATTCTGCGCCTCGGCACGGGCCTCATGCTCGCGGGCCACGCGCTGCCGAAACTCGAGATGCTCATGGACGGGCGCGCCGAGACTTGGCTGGATCCGCTGGGCTGGGGATCGGCTCTCTCGCTGCTGCTCTGCTGCGCCGCCGAACTGCTCGGCGCGCTCTGCTTTGTTCTCGGCCTGCTGACGCGCGTCGCCGCCATCGTGCTGGCCTTCAACTTCGCCGTCGTCATCAGCGTTGTCTTGCCGAAGCCGGACCTCAATCTTCAGGAGCTGGCCTTCTTCTACCTTCTCGCCTGCATCACCCTTCTCTGCACCGGTGCCGGGCGCTTCAGCCTTGACCGCTTTGTCATCCCGCGCCTCATGGGCCTCCTGCGCAAGGACTGAGGGCGCCCTCGCAGACGCCCGCCGCGCAGCGGACAGCCCGGGCCGCCGAGCCGGAGGGCATGACGTTGCGCGGCGCCTTTCGCCTTGCCTCAGGCCGATGCCGCGTGCTATAATGTCGGCCACATGGATGGATTTTACATACTGGACAGCATGGCGCTGACCTACCGCGCCTTTTACGCCTTCATCAACGCGCCCATGCGAAACAGCTCGGGGCTGAACACCTCGGCGATGTTCGGCTTCCTCAACACCGTCCTTGCCCTGATCGACCGCGAGAAGCCCGCCTACATCGTCGCCTGCCTCGACGCCCCCGGCCCCACCTTCCGCCACCGCGAATTCGCGGACTACAAAGCCACGCGGCAGGCGTCCCCTCAGGAGCTCAAGGACTCCATCCCTTGGATCGTCGACCTGCTCGGCGCGCTGAACATCCCCACGGTGAGCCTCAGCGGCTGGGAGGCGGACGACCTCATCGGCACGCTCACCCGCCTCGCCGACGAGAGCGGGAAGCTGCACAGCTACATGGTCTCGAAGGACAAAGACCTCGGCCAGCTGCTCTCCCCCACCTGCTCCTTCCTCAAACCCGGAAACAAGGGAGAGTTCGAGCGCATCGGCATGGCCGACTTCCTCGCCGAGTGGGGCATTGAGCGCCCCGCTCAAGTGATCGACATGCTCGCGCTCATGGGTGACAGCTCGGACAACATCCCCGGTGTGCCCGGCATCGGCGCCGTCACGGCCCGCAAGCTCATCGCCCAGTTCGGCGACTTGGATACCCTGCTCGCCCGCAGCGGTGAAATCAAGGGCAAGATGCGCGAGAAAATCGAAGCGAACGCGGAGCAGGCTCGTCTCTCCTACCGCCTCGCCACCATCCGCCGCGACGCCGAGCTGAGCCTCAGCCTAGAGGATTGCCGGCGGCGCGAGTTCAACCTCGCCGAGCTCGACACCATCCTGCGCCGCCTCGAGTTTCACCAGCTGCGCAAAAAGCTCTGCGGCGGCAGCGCCGCGGCGGCGGACGAGCTCGGGGAACTCTTCGCCGCCGGACGAAAAGCAGCAGAGAAAAGCACGGGCGACGAGGCAACGCAAAAGACCTCCTCCCGGGCCGCCAAGAGCGGTGCGGGCGACGCGGCAAAGCCGCCAGTGGGCGAAGGCGAAGCGGCGGAGCCGGATCTCTTCTCCCCGCCCGAGCTCAGCGACCTCAGCAGCCACCCGCACCACTACCGCATCGCGGCGGACGACGAAGCCTGCCGCGAGCTCGCCGCTCAGCTCGACGCTGCCCCAAGCTGGGCCTTCGACACCGAAACCACGGGGCTTGACACCCTTCAGGACCGCCTGCTGGGCATCTCCTTCTGCCTCCGCGAGGGCGAAGCTTGGTACGTGCCGGCAGACGATCCGGCGCGCCTCGAGCACTTCCGCGCCGCCTTCGCCGGCCCCGCCGAAAAAATTGGTCTCAATCTCAAGTTCGACCTTCAGGTGCTGCACCGTGCCGGTCTGCGCGTCGCGGGTCCCTTCTTTGACGTGCAGCTCGTCCACCAGCTCCTCCTCCCCGAGCAGCGCCACAACATGGACGACATGGCCGAGGCTCTGCTACACTACCGCACCATCCACCTCAGCGACATTGCCGGCAAGGAGATGAACACGGCCGCCGTGCCGCTGGAGACCATGGCCGAATACGCTGCCGAGGATGCCGAAGTCACCCTGCGCCTCGCCGCCGTTATGCGCCGCGAGCTCGCCGCCTCGGGCCAGCAGCGCGTCATGGACGAGATCGAGCATCCGCTTCTGCCCGTGCTCACCGCCGTCGAGGAAGCGGGCATGAAGCTCGATCCCGCCAAGCTGGAGGACAACGCACGCGCCATGGGTCAGAGCATCGACGCCATCCGCAGCGGCATCGACGAGGAGCTCGAGGCTATCGTCGGCCACACCATCAACCTCAATTCACCCAAGCAGCTCGGCGAGCTGCTCTTCGGCGATCTGAAGCTCGATGCCAAGCCCAAAAAGACGCGCACGGGCCAGTACGTCACCGACGAAGAGACCCTGCGGCGACTCGAACACCGCTCGCCTCTGGTCGCCGACATCCTGCGCTACCGCGAGCTCACCAAGCTCAAGAGCACCTACCTCGACGCCCTGCCCCGCTTCATCTCCCCCGTTGACGGTCGCATCCACGCCACCCTGCACCAGCTCGTCGCCATCACCGGACGACTGGCCTGCCAGAACCCCAACCTGCAAAACATCCCCGTGCGCTCCGACGCCGGGCGTTTCATCCGCAGCGCCTTCGTCGCCGGCGATGCGGAGCACCTCATTCTCTCCGCCGACTACTCGCAGGTGGAGCTGCGCATCATGGCGGCTCTCTCCGGCGACGAGGCCATGATCGACGCCTTCCGCAACGGGCACGACATCCACGCCGAAACGGCTGCGAAGCTCTACGGGCTGGAGCGCAGCGAGGTGACGAGCGACATGCGCCGCGCGGCCAAAACCGTCAACTTCGGCATCATCTACGGCATTTCCGCCTTCGGTCTCTCGCAGCGCCTCGGCTGCCCGCGCGGCGAGGCGGACGCCCTCATCAAGAGCTATTTCGAGAGATTCCCCAAGGTCAAGGCCTTCATGGATGAGCTCATCGCGCGCGCCGGGGCGTGCGGCTACGCCGAGACCCTCTGCGGCCGCCGCCGCTACCTGCCGGACCTGCACAACCGCAACTTCAATCTGCGCGCCGCTGCCGAGCGCAACGCCATCAACACCCCCATTCAGGGCACGGCGGCGGACATGATCAAGCTCGCCATGATCCGCGTCGCGAAGCTCTTGGAGGGCACGCGCAGCCGGCTCATCATGCAGATCCACGACGAACTGCTCATCGAGCTGCACCGGGAAGAGCGCGACACGCTCGTCCCGCAAATCGTCAACGCCATGCAGAGCGCCCTTCCCCTGCCCCACGACGTGCCCCTGACCGTCGAAACGGGTCTCGCCGACAACTGGCTCGACGCCCACTAAGGACACACGAGCGCGCCAAGACGCCCCCCCCTCACCCCACACACAGACCGTACACACCATGGATACCCTCGTAGGCCTCGGCTATGACATCCACCGCTTCTCCACCGCGGAGCGCCCCCTCATCCTCGGCGGCGTCACCGTTCACCCCACGCACGGACTCGACGGCCACAGCGACGCTGACGTCCTCTGCCACGCCCTTGCCGACGCCATTCTCGGCGCCATCGGCGAGCCGGACATCGGCCACTGGTTCCCGCCGGGAGACCCCGGCTGCGCCAACATCTGCTCGCTGCGCATCGTCGCCAAGGCCATCGAGCTCCTCCGCGCGCAGGGCGGACACCTCGTCAACGCCGACTGCGCCCTCATCGCCGAAGCGCCGAAAATCATGCCCCACCTCAGCGCCATGAAAGACACCCTTGCCCCCATTCTCGGCGTCCCCGCACGGCGCATCGGCATCAAAGCCACCACGAACGAAAAACTCGGCGCCCTCGGCCGACGCGAAGGCATTGCCGCCTTCGCTACCGTCGCCGTCGCCCTCCCCGAACTCAACCCCGCAGACTGCACGTCTTCCACCGTCACCCCATGAACCCTCAACTCGAACTCCTCGCCTACGCCGCCGTCCACAACCTGCGCGCCGCCGGCCTCAGCCTCGCTACGGCTGAAAGCTGCACCGGCGGACTCATCGCCGCTGCCATCACGGGCGTTCCCGGCGCATCGCAAGTCTTTCGCTACGGCTGGGTCACCTACAGCGCTGAGGCCAAAGAGCGCCTCCTACACGTTCCCCCCGCCCTCATTGAAGAGCACAGCGTCGTGAGCGAGCCCGTCGTCGCCGCCATGGCGGAAAGCGCCATGCGCCAAGCCGCCGCGGACATCGGCATCGCCGTCTCGGGCAACGCCGGCCCCGACGCCGCTGAAGGTGAGCCCCCCGTCGGCACCGTCTGCATCGCCCTGGCCCGCCGAGGCGCTCCGCGCCCCACGCACACCGAGACCATCTACCGCCCCGGCATGGCGCGCAACGACTTCCGCGCCATGGTCGCCGCGCGCGTCCTCGAACTCGTCAGCGGACTCGCCGCCGAGAAGGCCTGAGCTGCGCTCCCCGAGGCGCGGCTCTCACGCAGGGCGCCGCACGCGGCCGCGAACAGCCGGGCCTCATTGCGAAGCGCCTCAAGCTCATCGAAGCTCCTCGCGAAACGTTTCAGCGGACATTCGGGCTCATCTTGCGATCCCGGCGGCTCAGCCGCGGTTGCGTGCCCCACAATTCGGACACGTCGCCTGCGCATCCCGGCGAATGAAGCGGTAGCCGCAAATGCGGCAGGTCAGGCAGCGGCGCGCGCGGCGCATCCGCCTCAGCTTGCTGGCCAGCTGCACCGGAAAATACACCAGAAGCAGCAGCACCAAGCCCAGCACGACCAACGCCGTAAAAAACTGGGGCGGCGTCATGCCCTGACTCAGCCACTCCCTCACGGCTGCACCTCCTCTCCCGGCCGGGCCGACGCCTCGGTGTCACCCGCAGCCTCGGCCGAAGGATTCAAAGGATGAGGCGCCCCGGATGAGCGTGCGCCGGACTCAGCCCCTGAAGCGGGCTCATCATCCGCGGCGGCAGACGCAGCGTCCGTCTCCGCAGCAGGAGCCGCAGAGGCAGGCTCATCGCGAGTCTCAGATGCGTCGCCGGGCACAGCGGAATCCGAGACATCAGGACTCGGCGTGCCGGAAGCGAACGAAGCATCCGTAGCGCCATCGGACTCCGCTTGGCTCGGCGAAAGTGCACCATCCGTCGTGTCAGCCGAGCCCGCTTCGAGGGCGGTCTCCTCCGGCGGCAGCGCCAGAAGGTCCACCTCATCCAGCACGCAGGAATCCCCCGACGCCCCGTACAAGGGCAGAGGCTCCAGGCCCATCAGCGCCGCAGGGCGGCGCAGAGGCACCTCCAGACGCCCCACCGGCTCGGCAGCCGGGTCCACCCCGTCCGGCAGAGAAAACGGCAAAGGGCTGCGCTGCATCAGGTGAAACTGCAACAGGCGATCATCGCGGTAATACACGCGCCCGATGCGCCCGGGCCGCTCGTCCTCCGGCATGCGGATCGGCACCAACCACAACAGCCCGCCCAGCAGCAAGGCGCTCAGCAGCACATAGAGCGGCAGAAAGCCGCGCAGGCGGCGCTTGCGGCGCACGTGGTACACCAGCGCGCACTCATGCTCACCCGCCCCATCCGCGGGGCCCGGCTGCGTCCCCTTACTCATAATTCAGCAAATCCGGACGCCCGGCAAAGTAACTCGTAAACCCGTGATCGAGCACCATATCCGTCACGCGCTGCAACACCCCGAAGGTCACCGCCTCATCCGCCGTGATAATCACATTGAGCTGAGACGGGTTCGGGCAATCCCACGAATCGAGCAGGCGAGCCAAGCCCTCATACCCGCCCTCAATCTCCTGCGTATCCGCGAAGAAGCGCGGCGTATCCCCGGGCATCACCGTGAGGATCCGCATATTGGAGCGGTTGTAGGAGCCCATCACGTAATGCGTCCGCGCCGGCAGCACGCGCACCCCGTAGCTCGGCGTCACGTGATTGCTGAATAGCACGATCGCGCACAGCAGGACGAACAAATTCACTCCCGCCGCCACGACCAGCGGAAAGCCGACATGCTGAAGGGTAGAGCGAACGCGACGCATCAGGCCCTCCCTTCCGCCTCAGCTTGACCTGCGGCACAAGATACAACCTCCTCAACCGCCGAAAGCAGCTCCTCCGCAGCCGCCGGCCTGCTCGCCATCCGCGCATCGCAGATAATGTGCACGCACTCCAGCCCCGCGCGCTCGATATTGTTCACGATCTTGCGGGCGCGGGACGCGAGATACATGTAAAACAAATACGTCGGAATCGCCATCGCAATCCCCGCCGCCGAGAGCAGCAGCGCCTGGCGCAGCGCATCCGTCATCTGCGGAGCCGCAACGGCCCCGTCCGTCACCCCGGGTTGGTCGTAAAAAGCCATCAGAGCCAGAATCGTGCCCAGCACCCCGAGCAGCGGCATAACGGTCGCGCAGACCTGCAACACGCGAATGTTGCGCTCCACGCGATACACCTCCAAATCGGCAGCCTCCAGCGCGATCTCACGCAGCTCACCGCGCTCCAGCCGCGGGCGGGACAACACAGCCTCCACCACGCGCGCCATCGGCCCCGGCAGCTGGCGCGCCTCGTGCAGCGCCTCGTTGTACTGCCCCGTGCGCATCAGGGCCGAAAGACCGCGCAGGAAATCGCCGGAATTGATATTGACTCGGTGAAAATAAAACAGGCGCTCGGCGATCACCGCCACCGCCACGACCGCAAAGGCCATAATCAGCCAAAACATCGGTCCCATCGTCGCGATGAGATCCGCCATCTGATCCGGAGCCGCCGCATCATTCATCATACGCAAAGAGAGAGAGAAAACAGAGAAAGAGAACCCGCCACGGCCGTCGGCACCGAGCACCGCGGCCCCCGCCCCGCATGCCGACCCCGGCCACCGTTTCCGCGCGGGAAAGGAGACCGGGGTGAGCAGGCAGGCCTTACGCCTTCGGGCGAATGCAATCCGCGCCGAAGTACGGCACCAGAGCCTCCGGAATCTTCACGGAACCGTCCGGCTGCTGATACTGCTCCAGCAAGGCCACGTACAGGCGCGGCAGCGCCGTGCCCGAACCGTTGAGCGTGTAGGGAATCCGCATCTTGCCCTCAGCATCGCGGTAGCGCAGCTTCATGCGGCGCGCCTGATAATCCGTGAAGCAGGAGCAGCTCGAAACCTCCAGGTATTTACCCTGGCCCGGAGCCCAGACCTCGATATCGTAGGTCTTGGCGGACGAGAAGCCCACATCGCCCGTGCAAAGCTCGATCACGCGGTAGTGCAGCCCGAGCTTTTGCAGAATCGACTCCGCATGGTGCGTCAGCTCCTCGAGCTGGCTGTAGCCATCCTCGGGGCGGCAGATCTCCACCAGCTCCACCTTGTCGAACTGGTGCACGCGAATCATGCCGCGGTTCTCGCGACCGGCGGAACCAGCCTCGCGGCGGAAGCAGGGCGTATAGGCCGTAATCTTGATCGGCAGATCGGACTCGCGGAGAATCTGCTCGCGGTACAAATTCGTCAGCGGCACCTCCGCCGTCGGCGCCATGAACATCGCATTCTGCTCAAGGCCGTACATATCGTCCTCAAACTTCGGCAGCTGGCCCGTGCCGTACATGCAGGCGCGCTTCACCATGAAGGGAACGCCCGTCTCCTCATAGCCGTTCTCCAGCGTCTGCGTATCGAGCAGGAAGTTGATCAGCGCGCGCTCCAGACGAGCACCGAGGCCATGATACACGATGAAGCCCGAGCCCGAAATGCGGGCGGCATCCTCAAAATTGAGCAGGCCGAGCTTCGTGCCCAGCTCCACGTGATCCTTCGGATCCGCGATCTCAGGCTTGCTGCCCCACTGGCGCAGCTCGGGGTTCGCCGTCTCGTCGGCGCCGATCGGCGCGCCGTCGTGCGGCATATTCGGAATCGAAAGCAGCAGGTTCTCCTGCTCCTCCGCAGCGGCCGTAGCCACCGCATCCAGCTCGCGGATGCGGTCACCCACCGCCGACATACGCGTCTTGAGCTCCTCGGCCTCCTCGCGGCGGCCCTCCTTCATCAGCTGACCGATCAGCTTGGATGAACTGTTGCGCTCCTGAGAGAGCGCCTGCTTCTCCGTCTCGGCATTGCGGCGCTTCACATCACACTCCAGCACCTTATCGACAAGCATCCAATGATCGCCCCCGCGCAGGCGGACGCGCTCTTTCACATATTCAGGGTTTTCCCTGATGATACGGATATCTAGCATAGCGAAGGTATTGTAGCGCATCGCGCCGCATTTTCAAGCCGAAAGTGCTCGCGGCGCACAAAGCCGACCTCAGTAGGGCCAGAAGTAAAAAAACATCGCCAGATAGAGCACGGCGAGCACGTGGCCGATGCTGTTGACCACCACGGGAATGAGCCGCCAGCGCGTCAGCGCGGCCAGGGCCCAGACGAAGAGCGCGAGCACGGCGAAGCCCCCCATGATCAGCCCGGCCATCAGCATGTTGTGCTCACCGTAGACGTAACACATCACGGCGGGCACGGCGCCCATCATCAGGATGGCGCCGGCACAGTCAGCACTGCTGAACCGATTGAAGTCTTCCGGGTCTTCCATGGGGCCAGTATACGCGAAAAGCGACCGGCGCGCAATCTCTTTTCCGCGCGTGGCGGGAACGCCGCGGAGATTTCGCGGCAGCACCATACTTTAGGCTTTACAATCTTCGGGCAATCAGGCATCCTTCCCCGCGCTTTTATGACCTTCTCTGAACTGGGCATCTGCCCTGAAATCCTCGAAGCGATCGAAGTCCTCGGCTTCGATACGCCCTCCCCCATCCAGCAGCGTGCCATCCCGCCGGCCCTGGCCGGTGCGGATATTGTCGGGCTCTCGCACACGGGCTCGGGCAAGACGTTGGCCTTCTCAATTCCGGCGCTGGAGAGCATCGATCCTCAGCTCCACGCTGTGCAGGTGCTCTGCCTGGCACCGACGCGCGAGCTGGCAGTGCAGATCTGCCGCGAGGTGGAGAAGCTTTCGCTGTTTCTCGAGGGCGTGAGCGCTGCACCGATCTACGGCGGCACGTCCTTCGGGCCGCAGCTCGCGGCGCTCAAGCGCGGGGTGCAGTTTGTGGTGGGCACCCCGGGGCGTCTGCTCGATCTCATGGAGCAGGGCGAGCTCGACACCTCGCACATCCGCGTACTCATTCTCGATGAGGCGGATGAAATGCTCGACATGGGCTTTCAGGAGGACATTGAGCGCCTGATTGCCGGCCTTCCCCTTCAGCGGCAAACGCTCTTTTTCTCCGCGACGATGTCACCGGGCATCCGCGCGCTCATCGGCCGCCTCTCCGAGGATCCGCAGGAGATCGCCATCGAGCGCCCGGTGCTGACGGTGCCGACCTGCGAGCAGAGCGTCTATCAGGTGCTCTTCTCATCGCGCATCGAAGTACTCAGCCGCCTGATTGAGATGGGCCGCATGAAGCGCGGTCTGGTGTTTGCGAACACCAAGCGCGTGGTGGATGACATCGTGGACGGCCTGCTGGCACGCGGCTACGCGGTCGATCGCCTGCACGGTGACATGCCCCAGACGCTGCGCGAGCGCGTGATGGACTCGTTCCGCAAGGGCAATCTGAGCGTGCTGGTGGCGACGGACATCGCGGCCCGCGGGCTCGATATCGACGATGTGGACGTCGTGGTGAACTTTGAGCTGCCCCGCGACCCGGAGGACTACGTGCACCGCATCGGCCGCACGGCTCGCGCCGGGCGCAAGGGCAAGGCCGTGACCTTCATCGGGCGGCGCGATTTCTCGCTGCTCAGCCGCATTGAGCGCTTCACGGGCACGAAGATGCAGCGCGAGAAGGTGATGACGGCGGATCAGGTGGAGCACTCGCGCCGCGAGGCTCTCGTCGACTCCATTATCGAACAGGCCCACGCTGGGGCGGAGTACCCGGAGGAGCTGCGTGACATCGATCTGGAGCCGGAGCAGCTGGTGGCAGCTCTCTTCAACCTGCTGGCGGAAAAGGGGCGCCGCGAGTTGCAGGAGATTCCCGAAGATCGCCCGAGCCGCTTTGAAGGCAAGGGTGAGTCCGAGTCGGATGTCCAGAGGGAGCGCGTCTCCCCCGAGAACACGGTGACGCTTTTCATGAACGGCGGCAAGCTGCTCGGCATTCGCCCGAAGGATGTAGCCGGTCTCTTCTACAACGAGGGCGGCGCACCGAAGGGCAGCGTGGGCGATATCCGCATTTTCCTCAAGCACTCGCTCATCGAGGTGGCGCCCGAGGTGGTGCCGCAGCTGCTCGAGGCCCTGTCAACCTGCCACATCTGCGGCTACGAGGTGAACGTGCGCGAGGACAAGGGACTTCCTCAGGGGGGCGCAGAGTCCCCGCACCGCTCGGCACGGCGCCGCGGCTTTGAGAGCCGCGAAGAGCGCAGCCGCAGCGGCTGGCGCGAGCGCTCCTACCGAGAGGATCGCCGCAGCAACGATGACGAGGGCGTGCCCGAAAACCGCCTCGATGCCCGCGGCAGCCGCAGCAACCGCAGCTACGGGCGCTACCCGGGCCGCGAGGCCGCCGCGCGCGAGCGCGGTGCCGAGCCCTTTTACCTCAACCGCTTCGGCAAGCGCCGCCAGCGCGGCGAGTGAACGCGCCACGGGTTGGCCGAAGCACCCGTGCAAGGGCGATTTCTCAGGCTCAGCAAGCCGAAGCCTTAACAAACGCCGTGCGTGCAATTGCAAAGGAGGGGAGGCCATCCAAGGCCTCCCCTCCTGCCTGTTCTCAGAACTCGCCACGCCCCGATCAGGCAGCAGCGAGGTGGCGAGCATCAAATGGTTGCCAGAGAATTGAGATCGTCGCGCTGAGCCTGCATCTGCTTCTTTTCCGCTGAGAGCGTCTTGATTTTGGCAGCGAGCTCCTTTTTCTCGCTGGGGGTCGCCTCCTTGGATGCAGCCTTGGCGGTGGCGATATCCTGATCAACCATGGCGATGTTCTGCTGCATGGTCGCACGCTGTTTGGCAACGGACTTTTTGTCCAGAGGCTTATTCTCCTTCTTGGCCTGAGCGATACTGGACTTCATCTGGCGATTCTGCTCACGCACTTCCTGAATGCGGCTGTCGAGCTGACGATTATTATCGCGCACGTAAGCGCGCGGGTCATCGTATTCAGAGCGATCCTTGACGATAGTCTCTTCGAGAATGTAACCGGTCAGCAGACCGACGCCCCGGCCGATGAGATCGGCAGTCATCCGGCTATTACTTCCGCCAGAGAGGAATGTGCGCGTACTGGAACTGACGAAAGTGGTCAGCGCCCGCGCATGCGATTCCGACAGTGATCCACAGGATGAGAGAGCGGAGAGGGCGAAGGCTCCGATCAAAGCGGAGCCGACCGTGCGAATGGGGTATGATTTCATAGTGAGTATATTTTAGTCTACAGAGGTGATGTTTTTCTCTCCGCGGTAGTCAAGAGGCTTCACGCCCGGAGAAAGGCTCGGCCTGTCGTTAGCGAACTGCTCTGACATGCCGCAGACCTTTCCCTGCGCATCGAAGTCTAGCCTGATTTTAGCGAAGCTGTTATTTTCTCTTCCATCGGGATGGGAGAATTGATACTGCACGATCATTTCAAGGCTGGGGCCGCTGTACCCCGCCTCCAGCAGTTTGATACCGCGGCGAGACCAGTTGCCGACGACCTTCGACGTCAGCCGAATGATTTCATCGCGAGAAATCATGGAGCCGCTTGCCAAGCGATACACCTTCTCGGCATAAAAGCTCTGCATCAGCTCTGTGTCGACAGGCTTCTGCACGGTGATCTTAAGGCGCCTGCCGACAGCCTCCCGTGCGAGATCCTCCGAGAGCGTCACACCGGTAGCCGCGGGACTGACGGGTGTCGGCTGCTCGTCAGACTGAGACGACGATCCGGAATCAGCCGACGATGAGGAAGCCGACGGCGGCGAAGAGGCCGAGGAGGAGGCAGATGACGAAGAGTTTTCAGCGGGGAGATCCTTCATGGGCAAGCTCTCCCCCGGCCCGGGGACGGTGAGCGTGATCGGCTTCCATTGAAAGGAAAGGATGTTATCACGCATACCCGGGTGAAACAGAACACCCTTGATGCGTCCCCGGTAGACATTACCCTCTCGACTATCCCAGATGATAGAGGCCGCGACACCGGCGCCGCGGCATGCGGATTCTTTGCTCGACTCACGCAGACAGAAACAAAAGGTGAGCGTCTTACCCTCCACCTCGCGCTCGACGTTGAAGGTCAGCTGCGCGCCTCCCGACGGCGGGGCGAAGTATCCGAAATAGGTCACCGTTGTCTCTCCGTCCAAAGTGACGGGCTTCAGCCCGCAATCATCGAGGTAGTATTCGCAGCCGTCAAGGGGTTGAACGGAACGCACCTCAAGGCGCAGTGAACGCGGTTCCGGCTTGGAGCCATGCTTGCGCTTGTAACGGCGGATTTCCTGCTCGGAGGGCATTCCGCCCGAGATTTCAATGATAGCTCCCGATGCCAGTGAGGGGCCCTGAATATCCGCCGGGGCGGGGGCTTGCACGCACAGAAGCAGGATGAGGTTCAGAATAGTTAATCGTGATCTCATGATTCAAATGGGGTTGTTTTCATTCGTAGGCGGTTTCCAGCATCCGGCGGTACACCTCCGATTCCTTGTTGAGGGTTTCCTGCTTCTGCTTGATCTCCTGACGGCTCTTCTCCATGTTGTCACGCTCCGCCAGATAGCGCTTGACATTCGGATTTTCGCTCAGACGCCTCACGTGGCTTCGGTACTCCTCAAGCTGAGCCATCACCGAGGCGAGCGAGGATTCGCGCTCGGCTTCATAGCGCTTCAGTCTCTCATAGGAGAGAGCTTTCGCCCGCGTCTCCTCAAAATAGTCGTCCTTTTCGCTCTGCCTGATTTCGAGAGTCCGCTGAGCCTGCAGCAGCTCGGTCTCCGCGCCGGACTTCAGGACGATGCCCAAAACCGCAGAGCCAAGCCCGGCCAGCAGCAGGAGAAAAGCGATCAGATCTCCCGGCCGACGGTACCAACAAGTAGATTGTGTTCTGTTTTTCATGAATCAAGACGGGTTATTCAGTTGCGGACAGGCTTCACAAGGCGGAAGTTTTCACTTGCGGAAGGCTTCTCGGAGCTCGAAATCTCCTCATCCCAACGCCTGATTTTTCCCTTTTCGTCCAGCCACCATTTCTCTTTGCAGTAGGCGACTTGGGCACCCGCGCCACGGCCCGGAACTCCGACGGTGCGACGCAGAATCAACTCGATGCGGTTCCCGGAGTAAGCGAGTTCCTGCAGTTCGTAATCCAGCCCGACGGGCGGATTTTTCGACCACTCCTCCTCAAGGTAGTTGAACAGCTTGGAGGAGGAAACATCTCGGAACTTCGATTCCTTGTGCATGACGGTGGGGGCAAACAAACTCTTTTGGATGAGCATAAACCCCCTCTCGCGAGCTCGCAGATACAGCGACACGACCCCTCGCAACGAGGCGTCACGCTCCTGCAGCTCTTCCTCCGTGAAGGCAGAGGGCGGGAGGAATCGCTTCTGGCGTTCCTTGATGTCAGCGATGCTGTCATTGAACTCAGAAAGCTTGTTTTTCAGGTACCGGAGCTCATTGTCGAGGACGCCGTCCCGGGAATAGGCGTTGAGCGTGTTGATTTCGGTGATGAGGGCAGAGCTCTGCTGCGCAATCTCATTGATCTCTTGATTGAGTTCACCGATGCGAGCTTCTCGCCTCTCTGAGTCACTCACCAGTTCGCGACGCTTTGAGATGTCTGCTTCGACGGCCTCGAGGCGCTGCTTCTCCATCGACAGCATCTCATTGAGCGTCGAGCGGTCCGAAAAGAACTTTCCCGCCACACTGAAGGACAGCAGGGCGACGGCAGAGAAAATTCCCACGAGGAGGTATCGGCGCCCCGAGGAAGACTCCGGATCGGCCTCCGGCGACGCGGGCATGGGAGCGTCCGCGGTCGCCGTGATCGGTGTAGCGTCAGGCGGCGGCACGGGGGCAGCAGCCGGAGCAGCAACGGGCGGCGGCACGGGAGCAGCAGCCGGAGCGGCATCA
>UMHM01082158.1_pt1 | contig 35572 bp, 28 predicted proteins | sample 1965501 | NCBI WGS metagenome assembly UMHM01 (sample SAMEA4836095, study PRJEB28245) | human gut metagenome | biome: gut microbiome; material: fecal sample | place: Denmark | collected 2008
CAGCCGAGCGGCTCGGTGAACTACAGCGTTCAGGTCATCAACACCACCGACGGGCGCCTCTTCATCGAAGCCAGCGACGCCGCCGGTGAAGTCTACCCCTGCGGCTTCATGGTCAGCGGACAGAACTACACCACCAACAAAAAACAGGCCTCGCCCATCGCCTGGCCCATCACCGTCGTCGTGCGCGACCCCGACAGACCCGGCACGCCGGAGATCCGCCGCTACCGCGTCCCGGCCCCCACGGAGGACTACAGCGGTAAAAACATCGGCATCTGCATCGTGAAGGGCGGCACCTTCTACGCCAGCCTCGACGGTCGCGTCTACTACGCCGCCACGGCCGACTGAGAAATCCCCCGAACCTCGGCTCTGTGCCCACTCGGCGCAAAGCACCTCCATGGCCCCGCAATCCCCCCCGATCTCGGGAGACTGCGGGGCCTCTGTCTGTCGCGCACGAGCCGGCGCCGCACCGCGGGGAGCCGTCGGGCGAACGAGCGCAGGGTTGCGCTCGCTGCAAGCCGAGCTTTTCGCTTGACCGCCCCGGCTAATCTGGTAGTATGGGTTGCATGAGGACATCCACTCTCATTCTGCTGGCCGCGTGCAGCGCGGGAACTCTGTTTGCCCAGAGCGCCAAGGAAGTGGCCGATAACCTGACCATGCCCGAGCTCAAACCCGGCGACACGCGCCTCCCCCTCCCCGAGGCGCCCGGCGCTCAGGTGCGCATCCTCGGTGCCGACTATGAGCAGATTATCGCCAACGACGGACGCATCAGCCCCGTGCTCTCCGACACGCCCGTCAACATCAGCTTTGAAGTCACCAAAGACGGCAAGAAAGCCATCAGCAAAGACTACGCCCTGACGGTCAAGGCCCCGGCTGCCTCCGAGGACGGCGTCAACCCGAAACCCCTCACCGTGCCCGCCCTGCTGGAATGGAAGGGCGGCAAAGGTCAGCTCACGCCCGCAGCCATCCTACTGGTGGCCGACAAGGACATCAAGGGCCTGCCCCTTCAGGAAATCATCGATGAGCTCATCGATAGCCTCGCCGCCGATGACAAAGCGAAAGGCACGACCACCGTCAAGCTCAACCTCGTCAAAAACTCCGAATACAAGCTCGGGCAAGAGGGCTACGTGCTCAAGATCTCGCACAACGGCGTCACCATCACCGGCTGCTCAGAGCAGGCGCTCTACTGGGGCACGCGCTCGCTGGCGCAGATGCTGCGCCTGCACGACGGCTCCCTGCCCTGCGGCACGGCCGTTGACATTCCGCGCTACCCGCTGCGCGGCTTCATGCTCGACGTCGGCCGCATCCCCGTCCCCATCGACTACCTCTACGACGTCGTGCGCACGATGGCCTGGTACAAGATGAACGACCTGCATCTGCACCTCAACGACAACTACATCTTCCACGAGAACTACGTGGATGCCGGCAAAGATCCCTTCGTCGAAAGCTACGACGGCTTCCGCATGGAGTCGAACATGAAGAGCAAGGACGGGCGCCCCATCACCTCGCAGGACCTCTATTACACGAAGCGCGGCTTCCGCGAACTCATCGACTTCGCGAAGGCTCGCGGCGTCAACATCGTCCCCGAATTTGATACCCCCGGCCACGCCCTCTCCTTCACCCGCACGCGCCCCGATCTCATCTACCAAGGAAAGATGAACAACCCCAAGCGCCGCTGCGAAATGCTCGACGCCTCTAATCCCGAGGCGCTCAAGTTTGTCGGCGAGGTCTGGGACGAATACCTCAAGCCCGACAAAAAACTCGGTCGCGCCGTCTTTGAAGGCTGCACCGTCCACATCGGCGCCGACGAATTCTACGGCGAAAACGAGGACTACCGAAAATACATGGACGGCCTCGTGAAGTTCGTCATCAGTCGCGGCTACACCCCGCGCGTCTGGGGCAGCCTGAACAAGAAGCCGGGCAAGACGCCCGTGCAAGCCAAGGGCGTGCAGCTCAACCTCTGGAGCGGCGGCTGGGCCAAGGCCTGGGACTCCGTCAACCAGGGTTTCGACGTCATCAACACCAATGACGGCGCCCTCTACATCGTGCCCTTCGCCAACTATTACCGCATGGATCAGCGCCCGAAGCAGACCTACAACAACTGGAAGCCCAATGTCATCGGCGGCGAGACGCTGCCGGCGGGGCACCCCCAGCTGCTGGGCGCCACCTTCGCCATCTGGAATGACATGACGTGCATGCGCCACAACGGCTATGCCCCCTACGACATCTGGGGCATGTTCAGCAACACGGCGGACATCCTCAGCCAGAAGATGTGGGGCACGGCGCAGCTTCCCTGCGACTACGAGCAGCACAAGGCCCTCATCGCCAAGCTCGGCGTCGCCCCGGGCACCAATCCCTACTACATCCCGTCGTGGCGTGAATTCAAGCTCGATCGCCCCGTCAGCAAGGCCACGAAGCTGCGCCGCGGCTCCGTCGGGCCGAACTACCGCCTCAGCATGGAGGTGACGCTCAAGTCCGCGCCGAAGGGGCGCGAGCAGGTGCTGCTCAGCTCGCCGGCCGGCCAGTTGCTGGCCGTCAACAAGGAGGGCAACATCGGCATGCGCCGCAATGACTCGGTGGAGTTCCAGTGGGCAGCCAAGCTGCCGGTGGGCAAAAAGGTGAAGCTCGAGCTCGTTGGCAAGCCCGGCAGCACGGAGCTCTTCATCGACGGCAAAAAGGCCGAGGGCCTGACGATGAAGTCCTTCCGCGGCGGATCCAAGCAGCTCAAGCCGACCTTCATCCTGCCCCTGCAGACGCTGGCCGGCAGCTTCGACGGCGAGGTCAGCAGCCTCACGGTCACCCACGAGATTCCGCCCGCCCTGCGCGAGAGCATCAAGGCCGACGCCAAGGAGCCGGCGGCTCCCACCGGTGACGCCGTCGGCACGCCCGGATCCGACGTCTGACGCCTGCCTTGCAGCCCGTTGACGAATTCCATCGGTTGGCGCCTATCACATCGATATGAGCGAGGACGCAGAAGAGGAGTACCGCCTCGGCGCGGAGGCCTTTCAGGAAGGCCGCCCCGCTGAGGGAGCGGAGCACCTGCGCCGGGCGGCCTTTGCCGGCCACCCCGAGGCGCAGAACCAGCTGGCGCGCATCTACTTTGCGCAAACGCGCAGCCGCGAGGACGTCGCCAATCTCGAAGCCGCGGCTCAGGGCGGCGACCACGTCGCCATGTTCGTGCTGGCCATGTGCCTCATCGACGGCAAGCTCCTCGAAAAGGACACGGACAAGGCCCTCATCGCCCTGAAGCACGCCGCGGCCCGCGGCAACCTCATGGCCGAGGCCATGCTCCGCGGCCGCATGGACGGCTGAAGTGACGCACAAGACAGCGAACCCTTCCCAAGCCCCGCTCGGCACGCGCCCGGCGGGGCTTTTTTCGCATGAAAAACTCCTTTCGCGCGCAGAGGGGGGCCGTCCCGTGTGCGCAGGAAGGGGCCGTTCGCAGAGGGTTTGCTCGTCCCCCTCACTGGCCGAGGCAGGGCCCGGCGAGCGACGCCCGGCGTCAGCCGCGCTGCACGCGAATGCTGCTCACCGAGCCCTCGCCGAGCTCGCGGTTGAGCGCTTGCATCAGCGCGGCGCGCAACATCACAATCTCGCGGTGCACCAGCGGGTGCATCGTGCGCAGCGTCGCCACGCCCTTCACCACTGAGACCAGCTGAGCCCGCGGCCCGAGCACCGGCCCCGCGGCGCGGCGCCAGGCCTCCTCGAGCACCTCAGGGGCCAGCTCCGCGACCTTGAGATCCATGCTGCTGAGCAGCTCCCCGAGCACCGAATCCACCGTGCGCATGTTCGCGCGCAGCGACAGCTCGGGGCGCACGCCGTAAAAATCAGAAAAGGCCTGCCCGTCGAAGCGTCGACGGCTGCTCACGCAGCGCACGGGGCGCTCAGAACCATCCTCATAGCGCACCATGCGGTAGCGCCTCGGCGCACTCGGCGAGGAAGGCAGCGGCGGGCGCTTTGCCCCACCGGCCCCGGCGGCATCAGACTTGCGGGCGCGTCTCGGCATGCGTAAAAACAGATCATTCATCCGACAAGCCCCGTCCTCACCACCGACACGCGACGCTTCGGGGCATCACGGAACGCGGGGACAGGAGCCGGAGCTAGAGAAAAAGGGCCCGGAGGCGTCTCCGTCCTCCGGGCCGCAGCAAAAGGATTCCGCTGCTCTTTACTCACCATCGTCACCGATGGCCTGCACGGGGCAGCCCTCGAGGGCCTCCTGGCAAAGAGCCACGTCCTGATCGCTCTCCGGCTGCTTCTTCACGTAGGAGACACCTTCGTCATCATCGCGAGCAAAGAAATCGGGAGCCGTCTCACGGCAGAGATCGCAGTCGATGCAGCTGCTGTCAACGTAGAACTTACCGGGAACATTCTTTTCTGTCTTTTCTTCAATATCGGCCATTTCGTGTATGTGGGGGGTGGATGCTTCCCCGTGCTATTTTCGCTTATTTTGCAGGGATTGCAATCATTTTTTATTGCAAGGGCGCTTTTTTCGGGTAAAAATAGCGCCGTGCAAAACGAAACAGACAGCCCGGAACGGCCCGCCTCCCGCCCCTCCGTCTTCCGCAACAAAAAGCTCATCGGACTCTGCATCGGCCTCCTCGTCGTGATTGCCGGCTTCATCCTTCTCTCCACCAACAGCCACCTGCGCAGCGACGGCGAGGGCGGCGCCCACAGCCCCTTTCCCTGGCGAGCGGCCGGCGTGAGCATCGCCGATGCGCGCGCCGCGTGGATTCCGGCCGCAGAGCACCCCAGGCTCAAGGATCGCCCGGACTACTTCGGCAAAATCGCCTACTTCCCCGCCGCCCGCCTTGAGCTGGGCGAGACCTCGGGCAGCGGGCGCCTCTACGTTTCCTTCCGCAACAGCGTGGGCAACCGCGTCGGCAACCTCGTCGTGCTGCGATACAGCAACGGAAGCTTCGAAGAGAAAAGGGAGCCCGGCATCGAGGTCTCGGGACAAAAAGCCCTCATCAGCATTGAATCCGGGCTGGAGGACGATGCTGCCCTCACCGAGCAGCGCTTGAGAGAGGGCAGCCCTCTCTGGACACTGCGCGTCGACGTGCATCCTGACGGCGACTCCTTCGAAGAGCAGCTCGGCAGCACCACCCTCGCCCCCGTCCCCGCCGATCTCGACAGCCTGCGCGAGGAGTGAGAGCCCTGCCCCCTCCGCTTTTCCGCGCCGCGCCCGGCCCTGCGTTGAACCATCGTTGAACCAACACTAAACCGTCGCTAAACCGACGGGGAGCCGGCGTTGAGCCATCGTCATCAACGAACCGACGCGCCGACGCGAATCCGATACCCCCTTCCCGCGGCATCACGGGTTCCCCGCCTCGAACCCCGTCCGCCACCACCGGCTCCTTCCCCTCACCCATGAACGAAACATCTCCCGGCGCCCCCGCGCCAAAGACCTCCGACGCACCCCGAACCCCGGCACCCACCGCAGCCGCCGACGCCGCAACCGCTCAGCCCGGAGAGAGCTCCGAGCGCTCCCATGGGGTCGCCCAAGGCAGCGGCATTTCCCTCCCGCACCCCGGCCGGACGCGACTGAACCGCCTGGGGCGCAGCCTCATCTGCCTGCTCGGCGGCGTCTTTACCGCCCTCGCCTACCCGCCCTATGACCTCTACCCCATCGTGTGGGTGGCGCTGATCCCGCTCATTGCCGTGCTCTGGAGCGGCCCGGCGCGCTTCTGGCCGAGCTTCCGCGCCGGCTGGCTCTACGGCATGGGCTGGTACTGCGTGAGCTTTTCATGGATCACCGATGTGAGCGCCGTCTTCCCCCTGCTCAACAACTGCTTCGGGAGCCCCGCGGACATGCCGGCGCTGCTCCGCGACAACCCGGAGCTGCTCCCCCTGCTCAACCGCCTCTTTTTCGGCCTCATCGCCTTCCTGCCCCTGATGGCGCTCTACGCCCTCCTGCCCGCCCTCTGGGCCGGCGTGGCCGGACGCTGGCTCCGCCCGCGGACGGGGGCCGGCCCCGCCCGCGACCTCAGCGAGGCCACCCCTGATGAGCGCCGCAGCGCCTGGGCGGCCTGGGCTCACGCGGACATGCGCAGCTGGCTCGGCAGCGCCGTCGCCCTCGGGGCGCTGTGGGTCTGCATCGAGTGGCTGCGCGCCCACTTCCTCTGCCTCGGCTTCAGCTGGAACAGCCTCGGCAGCGCCCTCTACGGCGGCTACGCCTTCGCGCAGTGGGCCGAGTTCATCGGCACCAACGGCCTCTCGATCATCCCCGCGAGTTTCAGCATTCTGCTCTGGGGCGCCCTTCGCCGCGCCTACCTGCACCAGCGGGGAGCGAGCCGCATCAACCGCCCCTGGGACTTTTACGGCGCCGTCGTGCTGCTGATGCTGCTCTTCCTCGGTGGCCTCATCATGGCGCGCCAGTACTCTCCGGCGGGTATGCGCGCCGCCTCGCAGCGCGCCGAGGCGCGCGGGGAGAGCGCAAGCTGCCTCATGCTGCCCGTCATGGCCGCCCAGATCAACCTCGATCAGGTGGAGAAGATGCAGCAGGCGGCGGATCCGGCATTCCGCCGCCGCATCCGCGAGCGCTACCTCCGCCTCACCGGCGAGGCCTTCGAGGACATCCTGCGCCGCGGCATGGACGACGCCCGACGCAACCCCGAGCTGGGCATCATCCCGAAGCTGCCCCTCTGGGTCGTCTGGCCGGAGAGCGCCCTGCCCGACCACCTCTGGCGCGATACCGGCCGCAACGCCCTGTTGCAGGACCGCATCAACAGCGCCTGCCTCCTCGGCCCCGAGGGGCTGCCCGGGCTCCGCAGCAGCCTGGCGGATCGCCTCGGTGCGGCACCCTTCACCCTCTTCGCCGGCGGTGATGAGATTCTGCTGCGGGACGCCGACGGCACGGCGACGGACGCCTTCAACACCATCCTCATGCCCGACGGCCGGCGCCTGAGCCCTGCGGGCATGTACAACTCGCTCGTCGTCATCCCCGAGGGCTTCGATTCCGTCACCACCACCGCCAAGCAGCACCTCATGCCCTTCGGGGAATACATCCCCCTCGTCACCACCATCTCCTGGATCGGCGACGCCTACTCTCAGCTCACCGGCACGCAGGTGGGCGACGGCATCATTCCGGGCAGCGGCAGCGATCCGCTCACGCTCTCCCTGCCCGACAGCGGCCGGCGCATCAGCGTCATCCCCGCCGTGTGTTATGAGGACACCGTCGGCGACCTCATCGCCAAGTTCGTGCGCCCGGAGCCGCAAGTCATCGTCAACGTCACCAACGACGCCTGGTTCCGCCGCTCTGCCTGCGGCGAGCAGCAGGCCCGCATGGCGGCCTTCCGCTGCATCGAGCTGCGCCGCCCCATGGTGCGCGCAGCCAACATGGGCGTCACCTGTAGCATCGCGCCCAACGGCGCGCCCATCGACGAGCTGCGCGATGCGGACGGCAAGCCTTGGCTTGAGGGCTACAGCTACGCCTTGCTCCCCGTCGATCTCAGCGGGCGCGTCACCCTCTACGCCCGCTGGGGCGAGTGGTTCTGCGTCGTCTGCGCCGCCCTCGTCCTGCTGGCTCTGCTGCGCCGCCGTCTCAGCAGACGCGCCTCCGGGCCGCAGCCGTGCCGCTGAGCGCGCGTGAGCGCGCGGACTCCCCGATTCTGCGGCGGCGCCGCCAAGCAGAAGCGGCGCGGCGTGAGAAAGCGGACGGTGAGAAGGCGGCGCGGGAGACGCGATGCAGGCGAAGGCTGCATGGGTGAAGCCATGCGTGAGGAAGCCGTCCCTCCGAAGCTGCGCGGGTGAGGCGATTTCGTCGGCTGCTGTCCGTTTTCAGTCTTGCCAAGCCAGGGGTAGCGCGCCTATAATGCGAGCCATGAAGATGAGTTTGTCAGGGGCGCTGGTGCTGCTGGCGCTGGCGGGGTTGCCGGCTGCGGCAACCGAAGAGGAGATGAAGGCCGCGATGCACCAGTGGGAGCAGCGCCTTGCGGAATACGAGGCCGCCCTCAGCAGTGCGGCCTCCCCCGAAGCCCGCGCGGCGGTGAAGGCGCCGTCCGGCAACGAAACGGCGGCGGCACTGTGGCGCTCCGTCTCCGGCAAGACCGGAACGCGGCTCAAGGTGACGCGCCCCGCGCAGGTGCCGACGACGGACGCCGGGCGCGAGGAGTCCCGCCGCGTGCCGACCTATGAATTCGAACAGCCTTGGGCAGCGCCGGCGGTCGTGTGGCTGCTGAGCCACCCGGCCGAGTTCGCGGCTCTCTTCAAGGGTCGCGAGCAGCAGCTGGCCGACTACGCCAATCTGATGCTCGACGCCATCGAGGAGGTGCACTACGCCAGCCCTCTGATGGCGGAGATGTGCCCCCTGCTCGCCGAGTCCCCCAGTGTGCGCCACTACGGGATTCTCAAAAAGATCTACGAGCAAAACACCGACAAAAACGCTCGCGGCGCAGCGGCCATGGGGCTGAGCATTCAGCTCGCCAGCCCCTTGGTGTCGGGAACGGTGGGCTCGCCGCAGATCGCGCGCAGCTATCGCCTGCACTACCTGAGGCAGGCCCTGACGCTCTCGAGCGACCAGCAGCGCTTCGGCTCCGTCAGCCTGACGGAAGTCGCAGCCGATCAGGCCTACATCCTGCGCCATCTGAGCGTGGGCTCCATCCCCCCGCCCTTGAAACTGGAGTCTCTGACGGGGCAGCAGGCCACCTTCCCCGCCCGTGACAAGGTATCGCTGCTCTTTTTCTGGGCGCCCGGGGAGAATGTGGGGAGCCGCATCATGGCCAAGCAGGAGGCCATCACCCGCCAGTACCCCGCCCTCGCCTTTTTCCCCGTGACGATGAAGCCGCAGGATGTCGACCTCTTCCGCGCCGACCTCGAACAGCTCGGGGTCAAGGAGACTTGGACCGACGATGAGGCCGGCAGCGCCGCGCAGGCCTATCGCGTGCGCCAGCTTCCGCTGGCGGTGCTGGTGGATGAGAACTGCCGCATCCGCTACATCGGCTTCCCGGACATGAAATTGCAGGCGGCCATGGACTCCTGCCTGAGCCGCTCCGGCAGCTCCGGCAGCTCCGGGCGCGCCGTCGTGCTGCCGGAGACCGCGGACGGGACCTCGGCGGAGGGAGAGCCGGAGGTCATCCTTCAGCCGGGCTCGCAGCCCACGCCGACGACAGCACCCGACGAGAACGCCGAGTCTCCGAACGCCGAACCCACGACCGGCTCTGCCGGACCAACCCAGGCAAGCGCAGACGGAACTCCGGCTGCGGAAGCCTCGAGCCCCGACGCAGGCAATCCGGCCACGGATGCTGCCCCGAGCGATGAGGCCCCGCCGCTGCGCGAGATGCCGGAGTTCTGATCGATCAGCTCGCGAGCCCCTGCTCTCTGGGTTTCGACGGGGCGCCGACGAGGCTCCGGGCGGGCTCCGCCTGTTCGCAACCGCAGCTTCTGAGGCGCAGAGACTTGGGCAAAAGCCCCCAATTTTAGACGTGACAATCCGCCCTCTTGTGATAGAATAGCGCAGAGCTATGAAATACCAGGGTCTCTACACGGCTATTGTGACGCCTTTCCGCGACGGCAAGGTGGATGTTGACGCTTTCAAGGCGCTTGTCGAAGCACAGATCGCCGGCGGCGTGGACGGCATCGTGCCGGTGGGCACGACGGGCGAGTCCCCGACGCTCAGCCATGAGGAACACATGGAGGTGATTCGCCTGGCCATCGAGTTTGCCGCAGGCCGATGCAGCGTGATTGCCGGCACGGGCTCGAACTCGACGCATGAGGCCATTCTGATGACGCAGGAGGCGGCCCGCCTCGGCGCCGACGGCACGCTTCAGGTTTGCCCCTATTACAACAAGCCCAGCCAGGAGGGTCTCTACCGCCACTTCCGCGCGGTGGCCGAGTGCTCGGATCTGCCCGTGCTGCTCTACAGCATCCCGGGCCGCAGCGGTGTGGAGATTGCCGTGGACACGGTGGCTCGCCTCGCTCAGGACTGCCCGACGATTACGGCTCTCAAGGAGGCCGGCGGCAGCGTCGACCGCGTCAACCAGCTCATGCAGAAGGTGCCGGAGGGCTTCGCCGTGCTCTGCGGCGATGACGGCCTGACGGTGCCCTTCATCGCCTGCGGCGCGGTGGGTCTCGTCTCGGTGACGGCGAATGTGGCTCCGGCTCAGATGAAGGCTCTGGTGGATGCGGCTCTCTCGGGAGACGGTCGCCGCGCTCTGGAGTTGCAGAAAAAGTATTACCCGCTGATGAAGGGGCTGATGAGTCTGGATGTGAACCCGGTGCCGATCAAGGCGGCTCTGGCCCAGCGCGGCGATATCTCGTGGGAGCTGCGCCTGCCTCTGGCTCCGCTGGCGGAGGAGAAGCGGACGGTGCTGGCGGATCTGCTGCGCCGCTACGATCTGATGTGAGACCGGGGAGGCTGCGGGCCTCTCCCCCTGCATGATCATTTTACTGTTGATACCATGATGAAGATTCTGGTGACGGGCGCCTCGGGGCGCATGGGTCAGGCCGTTCAGCAGGCCGTGGCTCAGAACGCACAGACGGAGCTGGCGTCGACTCACGATGTGGGTCAGGATGTTGCCGAGGCCTTTTCGGCGGCGGACATTGCGATTGACTTTTCGTTTCACGGCTTCACGCCCGAGCTGCTGAAGGTGGCGCTGGCGCAGAACAAGCCGCTGGTGATCGGTACGACGGGTCACACGGCGGAGGAGCGTGCGGCGATCGTTGAGGCTTCGTCGCAAATCCCGATTGTCTTCGCTTCGAACTACTCCGTCGGCGTCAACACGCTTTTCTGGCTGACGCGCAAGGCGACGCGCATTCTGCGCGACTACGATATCGAGATTGTGGAGATGCACCACCACCACAAGCTCGATGCGCCGAGCGGCACGGCCCGCACGCTCGCGGAGATTGTCTGCGAGGAGACGGGAATGGATCCGGAGAAGGATGTGATGCACGGCCGCGAGGGGCTGGTGGGCGCTCGCCCGCAGCGCCAGATTGGCATGCATTCGCTGCGCGGCGGCGATGTCGTGGGCGATCACACGGTGATCTTCGCGACGGACGGCGAGCGCGTGGAGCTGGCGCACAAGGCGTCGAGCCGCATGACCTTTGCGGCCGGTGCGGTGCGCGCGGCGCTCTGGCTGGCGGACAAGCCGGCCGGGCTCTACACGATGCAGGATGTGCTGGGCTTCGCCGACTGAGCGAGCCCTGCGTTCTCTCCTCAATTTAACCCGAGGCTGATCTGATGGCTGACGGGATGCAGCAGCTGCGCCGCGTGGGCATCGCCCTCGGCTCCAACATCGGTGATCGCTTGGCCTGCCTGGAGCGCGCCTGTGATGAGCTCAGCGAGCTCTTCGGCGCGCTGCGGCTCTCTCAGGTGTACGAAACGGAGCCCGTGGGCTGTCCGAAGGGCTCCCCGGCCTACCTCAACGCCTGCGTGGAGGTGGAGTCGCCGCTGGAGCCGGAGCAGATTCTGCGGCACCTTCAGCGCATCGAGGAAGCGCTGGGACGGGTGCGCCACGGGGTGTACGGTGAGCCGCGCACTTGCGACTTGGATCTGCTGTACGTGGGCGACCTGCGGCGCGAGTCCGCGGAGCTGGTGCTGCCGCACCCGCGGGCTCACCTGCGCGAGTTCGTGCTGAGGCCGCTGGCGGACATTGACCCGCTGCTGATGCTGCCCGGGCAGACGCAGACGGTGGCCCGCCTGCTGGAGGCCCTGCCGAAGGACGGCCCCTCGGTGCGCCCCTTCCCCCTCTGAGCTCGTTTTTTCTGATGGCCATGAACAGCAAGATCGATGCAATTCTCGCCGCCAAGGGGCAGCGGCCTCTGGCGGAAATGACAGCCTACGATTACCCGACGGCGCGCCTGTTGGATGAGGCCGGCTATGACATGATTCTCGTCGGGGATTCGCTCGGCATGATGGTGCTGGGCTTCCCGGACACGACGCAGGTGACGCTGGCTCACATGCTTCACCACGGTGAGGCGGTGGCGCGCGCGGTCAAAAAGGCCGTGGTGATTCTCGACATGCCCATTCACACCTATGATACGCCCGAGCAGGCTCTGGAGACGGGCCGCCGCATGATGGAGACGGGCGTGGATGCGGTGAAGCTGGAGGGCGGCGCTGACAAGGAGGCGCAGATTGCGGCTCTGGTGCAGGCCGGCATTCCCGTTCAGGCTCACATCGGCCTGCTGCCGCAGAAGGTGCGCGAGGAGGGCGGCTTCCGCATGAAGGGGAAGACGGATGAGGAGGCGGAGGCCATCATGCGCGACATGGAGGCCGTGGTGCGCGCCGGGGCTTTTTCCGTGGTGATTGAGTGCACGAAGCACCGCGTGGCCGCCGAGGTGACGCGACGCTGCCCGATTCCGACGATCGGCATCGGCGCCGGCCACGGCACCTGCGACGGCGAGGTGGCCGTCGTGCACGACGTCATCGGCGCCTATCCCTGGTTCGTGCCGGGCTTCGCCAAACCTCTGGCCGACGTGGCCGGCGAGATCACGCGCGCGGCGACGGCTTGGAAGACGGCGCTGACGCTGCCTCCTCGGGCCTGAGTTTTTTTGCCCCCCCTCAACGCCGGGGCATATCCTCCTGCGTCCTCCGGCATCCCCCTGCTCTAGCTCGGTAGAGCACTCGGCACGGGCTGTGCGGGAGCGCTTCAGGCTATGACAGGGGCTCCACCGCTCCGCCGCATTCAGAGGCGGCGGGCGCGGAAGAGCCAGTCGCGCATGAACACGGCGAAGGGCTCCTGCGAGTTCGTATCCGCGGCGTAGGGGTTGGCGCGCTCGGCCTCATCCACGCGCCCCTGAAGCAGCAGCAACATCGTGTAAATTTCGGCGTCAAAGTGATCCCGGAGGCCTGAAGCGGCATCGCGGATGCGCTCCGGCGTCATCCCCGGGGCCGTCAGATGTCTTCCGGCGCCCTCCGCAGCGGCGAAGGCCGCCGTGAGCACCTCGCAGACTTCATGCATGAGCACGTAGCGGTCGCGCTCCGCTGCGGTGAGCGGCAGATTCCGGTCGGCGCGGATGTCGCTGAGAGCCTGAGCGATCTGCTCGACGTCGCAGCCCTTCTGAAGACTCTTGAGCCGCTCGACGGCGCGCTGCCCGGGGCTCGCGTCGCGGTCGGCGCTCGAGGAGGCGGCGGAATCGGGCTTGTTCGGCGCTGCATCCGAGCGGCCCGGAGGGGGAGGCGCGGGCTTGGCGCGAGGCGGCTCCGGCTTCGCCGGCGGCTTTGCGGCGGGCGCGGCCTTTTCCGCCGCGGCAAAGCTCTCAATGGCCTCCGCGAGCCCGGGGTAGCGGTCGGCGCACTGCTTCGCGCAGTCGCGGGCTAGCTCCAGAAACTGCTCGGCGAGCGCCGGGTGGGCCATGTCCTGATGATAGCGGTAGCCGGCGATGCAGAGGAGGGCCAGCGTTGGGGCCGAGCCATCCGGCGCGTAGCTCTTCATGGCCTTGATGTCGCCCTCCGTCACCCAGGAGACCTGCTTGAGCGCCAGATTCATGCGCTCCCCCTTCTCTTCATCGAGCTTGATGTGGTGCAGCCACTCGCGCAGCTGACTGCGCACCTCGGCCAGTTTCTCGGCATCCCGGCGCAGCACGCAGATGGCGAGCGCCTGCAGGCCGACCCAAGCGTGGAAGCGTGGCTCCGTTCCGTCCGCCGTCATCATCCAGATGTACTCCTCCTGCACCTTCGGCGAGCAGCCCTGCGCCTGCAGCAGGCGCAGCTTGGAGGCAGCCGTATCATACATCGGCCAGTACAGCGGCGCCTGCGGGTGCACGACGAGCTGCTCGGGCTCCGGCGTGGAGAGGGCGGCCGTGATCGCCGCGGCCACGGCCCCGGCGCCGAGCGTGGCGGCGGAGCCCAGCAGCAGGCGGCGGCGGAAGCGGCGGCGCCCCTCCGGCGTGTCGAGGGCATCGCCCGTGCGCAGATCCGTCATCACGTCGTCGATTTCGCGCAGCAGGCTGTCGTAGGAGAGCGGGCGGCTGTCGGGGTCAAACTCCGTCATGTGATCCGCCAGATCGCAGAGCGAATCGGAGAGATAGTGGTGCCCGACGCGCAGGGACGGCAGGCGCCGCTTGTACTCGGCGAGCTCCTCGATGCTCGACGGCGGGCGATCGCTGAACTCCTCCTCCCCCGTGAGCAGAAAGCGCAGCGTCATGCCCAGCGCATAGATATCCGTGCGCACGTCCTCCGCCTCGCGGAAAATCGTCTCGGGGGCGACGTAATACGGCGTCGCCCAGATCACCTGCTCGGTATCCTCGTCGCGCTGGGCCAGCGAGAGGCCGAAGTCGAGCACCTTGGCCTGCCCCTTCGGCGTCACCAGAATGTTGCCGGGCTTCATGTCGCGGTGCAGGAGCCCGGCGCGGTGGGCCGCGCGCAGGCCGAGCGCCACCTGGCGCGTCATGTTCAGGGCCTCCGCCTCGCGGATCGGGCCGAAATGCGACACGATGTATTCGAGATCCTGCCCCTCCACCAGCTCCATGGCGATGTAAAACTGCCCGTGAGCCCAGCCGGCCGAGTATACGCCGACGACGTTCTCGTGGCGCACCTTGGCCATCAGCGCGCACTCGCGCTCGAAGCGCTCGATGCGCTCCGGCTGGTTGCGGTACACGTCATTGAGCACCTTGATGGCCACCTTGCGGTTGAGCACCGGATCCACCGCCTTGAGCACAACGCTCATGCCGCCGACGCCCAGCACGCCCGTGAGCTGATAGTTCGCCAGCGTGGTGTGGACGATTTCCCGGTGTCCGCAGCTGGAGCAGGCGATCTCAGTGTAAAAGCCCACGCCGCTGAGATCCAGCTGCTGGCCGCACTCCGGGCACTCCCAAATATCTTCCGTCTCTTCGTCCATTCCTGTTCCGAATACTATACCGAATCACCGCGCCCATGAAAAGGAAAAACCGCCGCGGATTTTCACAAATCCGCGGCGGTTTCGTCGGGCAGAGAAGAGCCGAATCAGCCGATCTTCGGCAGCGAAGCCGCCGCAACGGCCTGGCCGTGGCGCTTCATCTGCTCGTCGGGCACGCAGAGGTTGATCTTGTCCTCGGGGAACTCGGCAGCCAGCACCTCGCGAGCCTTGTCGATGATGATCTGACCGCCCTCGCCCGTGGCCACGCGGCCGAGGAAGAGGAGGTTGCGGATCGTGTAGAAGCGGGCAAAGTAGGCGATGGTGTAGCCGAACTCCACGCCGATGGTCTCGTAGATGCGGCGGGCGCGCTCGTCGCCCTCGGCCATGGCGGCCTGCACCTTCTTGAGCTGCTCCGGGTAGGGCATGTTGCCGAAGTCGAAACCGGCGCGCGGCGCCAGACGGGCCACCGCCTGCTGCGAGAAATACATCGCGCCCACGCCCATGTCCTTCGACCACTCATCCACGCCGCCGTCGGCCTGATAGTCCACCGGCACGAAGGCCAGCTCATTGAGCCAAGGCATGATGTGACCCTCGGGATCCACATAGCCGGCGGCCAGAGAAGTGCCCATCGCGATGCCGAGCACGGCATCGTCATTCATCGCCATGGCGCCGGCAAGAGCCGTCACCTCGCCGTCGTTGACGACCTCAAAGGGAACCTCGTGCCCCATGCGCTCGCTCCAGCGATCCTTGAGCGTGTAGAACATGCGGCGAATCTTGCTCTTGAAGTCCTCGGGCGAAATGCCGCGGAAGAGGGAGCCGACGCGCGGCTCGCTGTTCACGTACACGCCGGCCGCAGAGCCGCCGATGGCGTCCACCTGCGGCAGGTGCTTGGCCGCGCGCAGCAGCGAATCATCCACGCCCTCGATCTGGTAATCGGGATCCGTCTGGTGGTAGGGGTCCCACACCACCTCTTCCGAGAACACGACGTCGCCGTTCACCACGGCGGCGCACTTGCGATCCGAGCCGCCGAGGTCAAAGCCGATGCGGTAGCCGTCGAGGTTGCGGCCCAGCGACACGGACGTCGACTTCTCCTCGGGCAGGTCCGCGGCCGAAGCCACCTTCTGCACCGTGATGGGCTGGTCGTAGATCTGGCGGCCGATGAAGTCCCAGTCAAACTCGCGGGCGCCGCCCTTGCAGTAGGTGGCCGCGAGCATGTCGGCGATGCGATCATCGCCGGCCACCGTGATGGTGCAACCGCCCTTCATCCAGAGCAGGAACTTGACGATGCGCTCGACGTAGCGATCGTTGAGCGCGTCATTCTCACCCCCCTGGGGCAGAATCTTGCCGCTCCAGCGGAAGCAGGTGCCGTCCACACGCACGAGAGCCAGATCGATCTGGTGAGACTCGGGCGTCGCGGCCACCTTCTCTTCGAAAGCCTTATTCCAGAGCACCGGGGCGACAAAGCCCGGGTCCAGCACGGGAGTGAATTTCGGTTGAATATTCATGGTGTAACTGCCCTGTTCTAGCATGTTTGCAGCGCGGTGACAAGGAAAAACACGGGGCCTCTTCAAGAAAAACATCGCCGCAGCAGCGCGAACCGCGAGCCTCCGGTCTGCCCGTCTCTGCATTGCTCCGGCCGCCCCCTTCCGCACGGCCCGCGGGACGCGAGCGCGCCGGGCGCATAACAGCGCGATATCCTCACGTCCTCACGTCCTCACGTCCTCACGTCCTCACGTCCTCACGTCCTCACGTCCTCACGTCCTCGCGTCTCCGCGTCTCCGGCCTGACCGAATCGACTCGGCCCCCGCCCCTGCACACGAACGAGCCCCCGCACGCGGCGATTCGCGTGCGGGGGCTCCGAACGGGTTCGAAGAGGCGCGGCTCTCCGCGCCGACTCAGAACTCGCAGTTGCGCGGCGTGCGCGGGTAGGGGAGGACGTCGCGGATGTTCTGCACGCCCGTCACGAACATGATCAGGCGCTCAAAGCCCACGCCGAAGCCGGCGTGCGGCACCGTGCCGTAGCGGCGCAGGTCATTGTACCAGCCGTAGGCAGCGAGATCCATCCCGAGGCGCGTCAGATTGCCCTCCAGCACGTCGAGGCGCTCCTCGCGCTGGCTACCGCCGATAATCTCACCGATGCCCGGCACGAGCACGTCCATCGCCGTCACCGTCTTGCCGTCATCGTTGAGGCGCATGTAGAAGGGCTTGATCTCGCGGGGGTAATTGTACACGATGACGGGGCACTTAAAGTGCTGCTCCGTCAAAAAGCGCTCGTGCTCGCTCTGCATGTCCATGCCCCAGTGAGGCGGGTACTCGAACTTCCGGCCGCTCTTCTGCATGATCTCGATGGCCTCCGTGTACGAGCAGCGCACGAAGGGCATCGTGCTCACCGCCGTGAGGCGCTCGCGCAGCCCCTTGTCCACGAACTTGCAGAAGAAATCGAAATCGCCGCTGTCATCCTTGAGCATCGTGTCGGCAATGTGCTTGATGAAGGCCTCCGCAATCTCCATATCACCGGTGAGGTCGCAGAAGGCCATCTCAGGCTCAATCATCCAGAACTCCGCGGCGTGGCGCGTGGTGTTGCTGTTCTCGGCACGGAAGGTCGGGCCGAAGGTGTAGATGTTGCTCAGCGCGCAGGCGAAGGTCTCGCCCTCCAGCTGGCCGGAGACCGTCAGGCTCGCGGGCTTGCCGAAAAAGTCCTTGTCGTAGCTTTTGTTCTCCGCCAGCGGGTCGAGCGTGGTGACGCGGAACATCTCGCCGGCGCCCTCGCAGTCGGAGGCCGTGATGATGGGCGTGTGCACCCACACGAAGTCGCGGTCGAGGAAGAAGCGGTGCACGGCGGCCGCGATGCGCGAGCGCGTGCGGAAGACGGCGCCGAAGAGGTTGGTACGCGGGCGCAGGTGTGCGATCGAGCGGAGGAACTCCGGCGAGTGCCCCTTTTTCTGCAGGGGGTAGGTCTCGGGGGAGGCGCCGATGAGGCGCAGGCTGCGCGCCTGAATCTCCCAGCGCTGCTTGCCGGGGCTCTCGACGAGGCGGCCCTCGACAGCGACGGAGGCGCCGGTCGTCATCCGGCCGATGTCCTCATAGCCGGGGATGCCGGCATCGGCCACCACCTGAACGGAGGCCAGGCAGGTGCCGTCATTCACCTCGAGGAAGGAGAAGTTTTTGGAATCGCGGCGCGTGCGCACCCATCCCTCCACCAGAATCGACTCGCGGGCACTCTCGCTCGCCAAGGCATGTTTGATCAACGTTCGCTGCATCATCTCACGGAAAGAGTTGTCTGTTGATGGCCGTACTATAGCACCGCCACGCCGCTATGGCGAGCAAAAAAAGGTTGACAACAGAACGGCAGGGAGGCCGGAGAGAGGTCGACAGCGGCGCGGCGGGAAGCCGCGAAGAAGCCGACAAAGCGCCCCGAAAGAGGCCGGGGAGGGGCGAGGAGAGCCGGGGGAAGGTCGGGGCGAGAGGGGGAGGCCGACCCGCGCCCGCGTTCCGATCTGAGCCGGCAAAGGCTCAGCGCTTTCCGGCTTGCCAAGCGCCGCTCCATGGGGTACAATCGGTACGCAACCATGGAAGCCGAGTACACGGAGGACGCCATTCAGACGCTGGACTGGAGGGAGCACATTCGCCTGCGCCCCGGCATGTACATCGGCAAGCTCGGCGACGGCTCGATGCCTGACGACGGCCTCTACGTTCTGCTCAAGGAGGTCATCGACAACTCGATTGACGAGTTCGTCATGGGGGTGGGCAAAAAGATCATCGTTCAGATCAGCGAGGACGGTCTCTGCGAGGTGCGCGACTTCGGCCGCGGCATTCCGCTGGGCAAGCTCTATGACTGCGCCGCGCGCATCAACACGGGCGGCAAGTACGACGGCGAGGCCTTCAAGAAGTCGGTAGGGCTCAACGGCGTCGGCATCAAGGCAGTCAATGCCCTGTCGTCGAGTTTTGAGATTCAGGCCTACCGCGACGGGCAGACGCGCCGCCTGCTCTTCCGCGAGGGTGTGCCGGTGGAGGGCTCCGATGTGACGGAGGCGACGGATGAACCCAACGGCACGCGGGTGGCTTTTCGCCCGGATCGCAGTATCTTTGCGGCGGATGCGGCCTTCAATCCGGATTTCGTGCAGCGCATGTGCCGCTATTACTGCTACCTGAATCCCGGCTTGACGATTCGCTTCAACGGCAAGTCGGTCAGCTCCCGCAACGGTCTGCTCGATCTGCTCTGCGAGGAGATGAAGCAGGAGCCGCTCTACCCGCCCATCCACCTCGTCGGCGACGACATCGAGGTGGCCATCACGCACGGAGATCAGTACGGCGAGCAGTATTACTCCTTCGTCAACGGGCAGCACACGACGATGGGCGGCACGCACCAGAGCGCCTTCCGCGAGGCGATTGTCAAGACGCTGCAAAGTTTCTTCAAGAAGGCCTACGATCCGTCGGACATTCGCGCGGGCATCGAGGCGGCGATCAGCATCAAGGTGATCGAGCCGGTCTTTGAGTCGCAGACGAAGACGAAGCTGGGCAGCAATGTCATGGGCCCGGGGCAGGAGACGATTCGCACCTTCGTGCTGAATTTTCTGGGGCGCGAGCTCGATAATTATCTGCATCGCCAGCCGGAGACGGCGGCGGCCATTGAGGAGAAGATCAAGGAGTCCGAGAAGCTGCGCAAGGAGGTCTCGGGAGTCACGGGCAAGCTGTCGCGCACGCGGGCCAAAAAGGCGAAGGTGCACACGAAGAAGCTGCGCGACTGCCGCGTGCACTACGACTCGAAGCACAAGCGCGCGGCGGAGACGATGCTCTTCATCACGGAGGGTGACTCGGCCTCGGGCTCGATCACGACGGCTCGCGATGCCGAGACGCAGGCGGTGTTCTCGCTGCGGGGCAAGCCGGCCAACAGCTTCGGCATGAATCGCGCCGCGCTCTTCGAGGAGAAGCGCAATGAGGAGCTCGACTTTCTGCATCTGGCGCTCAATATCGATCGCAGCATTGATGATCTGCGCTACAACAAGGTGATCATCGCGACGGATGCCGATGTGGACGGTATGCACATTCGCCTGCTGCTGCTGACCTTTTTCATCCAGTATTTCCCGGATCTCATCCGCGAGGGGCATCTCTTCATTCTGCAGACGCCGCTCTTCCGCGTCCGCAACAAACAGAAGACGCTCTACTGCTACTCGGAGGCGGAGCGCGATCGCGCGGTGCGCCAGCTGGGCAAGTCCCCGGAAATCACGCGATTCAAGGGGCTCGGCGAGATTTCACCCGATGAGTTCCGCGGCTTCATCGGCGAGGACATCCGCCTGGAGGAGGTGACGCTGGAGAATGCCCACAACATGCGCGATATCCTCAGCTTCTACATGGGCGACAATACGGACGAGCGCCGGCAGTACATCATCGACAATCTGCGCGTGGAGGAGGATCTCGTGCACTGAGGCCCGCCCGCGGCGCCTTCGGCTCCGCCCGTTTCCGCGCGCTTCTCTCCGCCTCTCCCTTCCCTCGGGCCCCTTCCCGCTCAATCATTCCCCCCCAAAAAAACATCTCACCCCACGTTCACACCGCTATGAGAACACTCATCATTGCACGCCACGGCAACACCTTCCGCAAGGGCGAAACTCCGACGCGCGTCGGCGCGCGGACGGATCTCGACCTCGTTGAGGAGGAGCGCGGCCGCGGCATCGGTCTCTACCTGAAGCAGCTCGGGCTCTGCCCCACGCGGATTCTGGCCGCGCCGCTCAAGCGCACCATGGGCACGGCCCGCCTGGCGGCAGAGGCTCTCGGCAGCTCCTGCCCCGTTGAGCCAGACGCCCGCTTCATCGAGGTGGATTACGGCCCCGACGAGAACAAGACGGAGGAGGAGGTCATGGCGCGCCTCGGTCAGGCGGCCTGCCGCGCGGAGGGGATTGGCCCGTCGTCTCTGTCGCCGGAGGCGGTCTCCGCGAAGGGAGCGGAGGCCATCGAGGCTTGGAATCGCTCGGCCATCGTTCCGGACTCCTGGAAGGTGGACGTGGACGCGATCCGCCGCAACTGGCGCGAGCTGGCCGCCGAGGTGCCCGAGGGCGGCACGCTGCTCTGCGTCTCCTCGAACGGCACGATTCGCTTCGCCCCCTGCATCACGGACGATTACGAGAGCTTCTGCGCGACGCATGATATCAAGGTGCCGACGGGCGGCGTCTGCATTTTCGAGTCGGAGGACGGCCGGCACTGGACCTGCCGCGAGTGGGGCACCAAGGCTTTCAAGAAGGTGAGCCCCGCGGGCTGCTGAGGCGCTCGTTCCGCAGAGGGCGCGGGCTTCGGAGGAGAGCGGTCCGCCGCCTTTCCGAAGCGGGCCGTTCGGATCACTTTCCGCAGGGTATCTTTCCGCGAGGGGAGCTTGTCCTGCTCTTCTGGCCTTCCCTTCGGCGGTTCAAGGACGACATCAAGGATGACAGGCTCCCGGCAGCGCTCCGCATCATGCAACCCCTCAGCGATCCATGAACAGGGCTGAGTTCATTTCCCGCATTCGGCAGCTCATGGGGCCGGGTGCGACGCGTCGGGCGGCGACGGCTGCCGCCGATGCGGTGCTGTCGTCGCTGGCCGAGCTGGCGGCCGAGGCGCCGCTGCACCTGACGCACTTCGGCACTTTTGAACAAAAACAGCATGCAGCGACGCGCGGCTACAGCATTCCGCGCGGCGGCATGGCGGAGCGCGCGGCCTACCGGGCCTTGAGCTTTCGCCCCTCCGAGAGTCTGCTGGCCTTTGCCGCCCTCTGTCCCCTGCCCCGCCCGCACGGCAACAGCAAGAGCGCGGCGACGGGTGGAGGAGACACAGGGCCCGAGGACGGCGCGTAAGGATGTGGCGCAGCCCCCGGGAGACCAATGATGCGGCGCTCGGGGGGACAAAAAAAGCCTGCGGCCGGAACCGCAGGCATGATGGGGAAGCGAGGAGTGAAGGGCGCCGGGATTGACCGGGCCTCCGCCCTCGGAGCTTTCGCCGGGTATTACTCGACGCGCAGGGCCTTGGCCTGCTCTTCGGTCAGCTCGATGCAGTGCCAGGGCAGGCCATACTGATTGAGCGCCTCCATGAAGGGATCGGGGTCGTTCTGCTCCATGTTGAAGACGCCCTTGCCGCCCCAGACGCCGGAGAGGATCAGGCGACCGCCGATGGCCGCCGGCACGCCGGTGGTGTAGGAGATGGCTTGAGAGCCGACCTCGCGGAAGCAGGCCTCGTGGTCGCAGATGTTGTAGATGTAGAGGGCCTTGTATTTGCCGTCTCGGCGGCCCTGAATCACGCAGCCGATGCAGGTGCGGCCGTGGGTGGTCTTGCCGAGGTCGCCCGGGTTGGGCAGCACGGCCTTGAGGAACTGAAGGGGCACGATCTCCACGCCGTTGTACATCACGGGGTCGATGCGCGTCATGCCGACGTTCTTGAGGACGGTGAGGTGGTTGATGTAGTTGGGGGAGAAGCTCATCCAGAACTGCGCGCGGCGAATCGTCGGGATGTGGCGCACGAGCGATTCCATCTCCTCGTGATACATGCGGTAGATCTCATAGGTGCCGACGCCGTCCGGGCAGGTGAAGGGCTGATGCAGGCTCATGGCCGGCGTCTCGCAGAACTCGCCGTTCTCCCAGTGGCGGCAGGGGGCCGAGACTTCGCGGATGTTGATTTCCGGGTTGAAGTTCGTGGCGAAGGCCTGGCCGTGGTCGCCGCCGTTGACGTCGATGATGTCGAGGTATTCAATCTCATCGAAGTGGTGCTTGAGGGCCCAGGCCGTGTAGACGTTCGTCACACCGGGGTCAAAGCCCGAGCCGAGCAGGGCGTAGAGGCCGGCCTGCTTGAAGCGGTCCTGATAGGCCCACTGCCAGCTGTACTCGAACTTGGCGACGTCGCGAGGCTCGTAGTTGGCCGTGTCCATGTAGTTGCAGCCGGCCTCCAGGCAGGCGTCCATGAGGGGGAGATCCTGATAGGGGAGCGCGACGTTGAGGACGAGGTCGGCCTTCACGGCTTTGATGAGGGCGACGGTCTCCTGCACGTTATCGGCATCCAGCGCGTGCGTCTCAATCGTCACGCCTTCGCGGGCGAGGACGTCTGCCGCGATGGCGTCGCACTTGCTTTTCGTGCGCGACGCCAAGTGAATCTTTTTGTAGACGTCTTTCATCTGAGCACACTTGTGAGCCACGACGTGGCCCACACCGCCGGCACCGATAATGAGTACAGTGTTCATCACGTCGACAGATTGCACCATGTGCGCCGTCAAGTCAAGAAGAAACGGCCCGCGTGTCGGCAATGCCTCGGTTTTCACATGGCGGGATTCGCCTCCGCCCGCGCGGGGGTGAAGCCGATGCACTCCCCGCTCTCCTCGGCCCGGATCGGCCCCTCCCGGCACTCCGCGCGCGCCCCTCAGCTTTCCCCCAACTCTCCTCAACGCCCCGCTCGGCTTCTCCCTCCGCGATTCCCGCCGGAGAGAGTCCGCTCGGGGAGTCTGCGGGCCGAAGGCAGTGCAGGCGCACCCGGCACCGGAGGATGCCGTACCGGAGATACCGTATCGGGGATGAGGGGCAGCGGGGGCGGTGCCGGAGAATGACGGGGCTGCGGAGAGTCCTCAGCGCAGGAAGAGGCGCAGCATGCGCCGCCCGAAGGCGGATATGGGGTGGTAGCGGAAGGGGAGATCGAGCCAGCAGCCTTTGCGCAGCACGGATTTATAGTGGGTGAAGGTGTCAAACCCGGCCTTGCCGTGGTAGGAGCCCATGCCGCTGGCTCCCACGCCGCCGAAGGGCAGCCCGGGCACGGCGAGGTGCACGATGGTGTCGTTGACGCAGCCGCCGCCGAAGGAGAGGCGCTCGAGCAGGCGCTCCTCGACACTGCGCGATTCGGTGAAGATGTAGCAGGCCAGCGGTTTCGGGCGCGCGAGCACGAAGTTCTCGGCTTCGGCGATGCCGTCGCAGGGGATGATGGGCAGCAGGGGGCCGAAGATTTCCTCCTGCATGCAGCGGGAGTCGGGAGTGATGCCGCCGAGAAGAGTCGGCTCGATGCGCAGGGTCTCGGCGTTGACCCTGCCGCCGGCGAGCACGCGGGCGTCCTGCATGAGGCCGCAGAGGCGCACGAAGTGGCGCTCGTTGACGATGCGCACGTACCGCTCGTTCTCGCAGGGCTCTTCGCCGAGCATGTTCCGCACGGCCCGGTTGAAGGCGTCGGTGAAGGCGGCTTCGCTGTCGCGGGGCAGCAGGACGTAGTCCGGCGCGACGCAGGTCTGCCCGGCGTTGAGGATTTTGCCGAAGGCGATGCGGCGGGCGGCGAGTTCCAGGTCCGCGCTGCGGTCGATGATGCAGGGGCTCTTGCCGCCGAGTTCGAGGGTGACGGGGGTGAGGTGCCGGGCGGCGGCTTCCATGACGCTCTGCCCGACGCGGCTGCCGCCGGTGAAGAAAATGTGATCAAAGGGCTCGGCGAGCAGGGCGCGGCTGACGTCGGCGTCGCCTTCGACGACGGTGACGTATTCGCGCGGGTAGAGTTCGCTGATGAGTTCGGAGATGGCGCGCGCGGTTTCCGAGGCGTATTCGGAGCACTTGATGACGCAGCAGTTGCCGGCGGCGAGGGCGGCGACGAGCGGGTCGAGGCTCAGCAGCAGGGGGTAGTTCCAGGGGCTGATGACGAGGGCGACGCCGTAGGGCTCGGCGAGCACCCGGCAGGAGGAGGGGAACTGGGCGAGGGTGGAGGGCACGCGCCGCGGGCGCATCCAGCGGCGCAGGTGCCGCAGGGTGTCGCTGATGCTGCTGCGCAGCATGCCGATTTCGGTCATGTAGGCCTCGTCGGCGCCTTTGCCCAGGTCGGCGTGCAGGGCCTGCACGAGCTTGGGGGTGCGTGCGATGAGGGCTTCGCGCAGGCTTTGGAGGGCGCGCTTGCGGTAGGCGTAGTCGCGAGTCACGCCGCTGCGGTAATAGGTGCGCTGGGCCTCGATCAGGCTTTTGAAGTCCGGGTTCATGCTGCGGTCGGGTTATTGAGGGATGGGTGGGGAGAGGGCTGGGGGAAGCGGGATGGGGGAATCAGAGGGCGGCGCGCAGGATGGCTTCAACCTGCTGTTCGTCGGCGGTTCGGGGGTTGACGATGATGGAGCCGTCGTTGATGGCCACGAGGGCGACGCGGGGGAGGTCTTCGGGGCGGACGCCGGCGGCGGACAGGCTGCCGGGCAGCCCGGTGCGCTTGATCAGCCGGGCGGCCAGAGCTTCGATGGCGGCGATGGAGGCTTCGGCTCGCTGCGCGGCGGGCACCGTCATGGCCGCCTCCATGCCGACGAGGTGCGGCAGCAGGGCAGCGTAGTCGGCTGCGGCGTTCGGGAGGTTGTAGCGCATCACGTGCGGCAGCAGGATCATCATGGCGACGGCGTGCGGCACGCGGCAGACGCCGCCCAGCGCATGGCCGATGGCGTGCACGAGCCCGACCATGGCGTTGGAGAAGGCGATGCCGGCCATGGTCGAGGCCAGGGCCATGGCGTAGCGGGCCTCGCGGTCTCCTCCCGAGCTCACGGCGCGCTCGAGGTGCTGCATGATGAGGCTCATGGCGCTGTGGGCGCAGGCGGCGGAGAGGGGGTTGGCCTGCAGGCAGGTGGCGGATTCGACAGCGTGGCAGAGGGCGTCAAAGCCCGTGCTGGCCGTAGCGGCCGGGGGCAGGCCGAGGGTCATGCGGGGGTCGATCACGGCGGCGTCGGGGGCGACGAAGGGGGAGACGAACTCCATCTTGACTTGGGTCTCGTCGTTGCGGATGACGGCGACGCCGGTGCACTCGGAGCCCGTTCCGGCCGTGGTGGGGACGGCGATGAAGGGGACGTGTCGCCCGCGGCAGAGGTTCTCGACGCCCGCGAGGGCGAGCAGGTCCGTCGCGTCCTGCGAGAGGACGAGGCGCAGGCCCTTGGCGGTGTCGATGACGGAGCCGCCGCCGACGGCGACGAGGGCATCGGCCCGCATGTCGCGGTAGAGGGCGGCGAGGCGGTTGACGAGGGCGAGGGATGAGTCGACGGGGATGTCGGAGAAGGTGCCGGCGACGGGGCAGCCTTCGTCGGCAAGGGCCTTCTCGGCCAAGGCTGCCGTGCCGATGCGGGCGAGCACGGCATCCGTCAGCAGCAGGGGGTGGCGGGCGCCGAGGTGGCGCAGTTCGTCGGCCATGCGCTCGAGCGCTCCGTCGCCGCAGAGCAGCTTGACGGCTTGGTGAAACTCAAAGTAGGGGGGAAGCTTGGCCATGTTCGGAAGGGGAATCGGGCTGCTGGTGGGGGCGATGGGTGGTGGGGGGGGTGCTCCGTCTGAAGTCCGGGTTCCGCGACGGCGAGGAGGCGAGGCGGCTGCAACGAAGCGTCGAGGCGGAGAAACTGTGAGTCTGAGAAGGCGGAGAGGCGGCGTCAGAAGCGCCTGAGCAGGCCGCCGACAGCTAGCGCCGCATACACCCGCAGCGGCGAGCATTCGCGCGGCGGCACGTCCGTCATGATGCGCCGCGTCATCAGGCGGGGGAAGAGGTAGGATTCGACGAGGTTGACGAGGCGGGCCAGCCGCATGACGTCGGCGATGTCGCCCCGCAGGGTGAAGGCGTGGCGGGCGTAGGCCTGGGCCAGCCCCATCTGCCCGGTGAACATGAGGAAGGCGTCGCGCATGGATTTGATGCGCAGCTCGCAGGCGCCGGCGGCGGGCTCGCGGAGCCTGATCAGGCGTCCGCCGCACCACTGCACGTGCAGTTGAGGGCCGTCGGCTGCGGCCACGACGGAGTAGGCGGCGCCTTCGGGCAGGCGCGAGAACTCGCGTGCGGCGCGGGTGTCGCGGCGCTTCAGCACCACGAGAGCGGCGTGCAGTACGCGCAGCACGAGTGCGACGACGCAGGCCTGTGCGCGGCGCTTCATGAGAGCACCTCCCCGCGCTTGGCCGACGCGCGGGTCAGGCGGTCCATCATCGCGGCACCGAGGCCCTGCAAGGGCAGCTCTTCGGCGACGATCACGTCGACGTCCGGGCACTCGTCCATGGCGCGCATCACGGCAAAGAGGCGCACGGCGGCCTCGGACAGGCGACCGCTGCCGGGGGAGAGCGGCATGACTTCCGTCCAGCAGTCCTGCGCCGCGAGGGGAGAATCGCCCTGATAGGTGATGAGGCCGTAGCGCAGGCCGGGCTCGGGCTCGAAGGGCTCGCGGGGGTTGCGGAGGAGGAGGGGTTTGCTGGGGGCGTAGTGGCTCTTGAGTTGACCCGGGGCCTGCGGGCGAGCGGCGGCCTCGTCCCCGTCCGCATTCCCGCCCTCGGCGGGAGCCTTGGCGGGCTTGTTGCGCAGCACGCGGCAGATGCCGCGCAGCTTCTCGCGGGTCAGCGGGCCCTCGCGCAGGATGCGCACGGCGGGTTTGCCCTTTTCATCGAGGCAGGGCAGCAGGATGGTGCTCTCCAGCCCCTCGGAGCAGGCCCCGGCATCGAGGACGAGGGGAATGCGGCCGCCGAGCTCCTTGAGCACGGCGCCGGCGGAGGTCGGCGAGATGTGGCCGAAGCGGTTGGCGCTCGGCGCGGCGATGGGGTGGCCCAGGGCGCGGGCGACGCCGCGCATCACTTCATGGGAGGGCACGCGGCAGGCCACAGTCGGCAGGCCGCTGGTGACGATGTCCGGCACGCAGGCCTTGCGCGGCAGCACGAGCGTCATCGGGCCCGGCCAGAATTCGCGGGCAAGCGTATCGACCAGGGGCTGCAACTCGGCCGGCACGTCGGCGATGTCGCGGAGCGCGCGGGCGTTCGGGAGGTGGCAGATCAGCGGGTCAAAGCTGGGGCGCTCCTTGACGGCGAACACGTTGGCCACGGCCTCGGTGCAGAAGGCATCCGCCCCCAGCCCGTAGACCGTCTCCGTCGGCAGCGCCACCAAACCGCCCTCCGCCAGCACGGCTGCCGCCTCCTTGTACACGGCGCGGCAATCATCCAGCACATCGACCTCTATCACGCGAGTTTCCATGCGCTCATCATAACCACAGGGGCTGCTGAAGTCAACGCCAAAACCGAGGCCGTGCCGCGGCAAAGGGCCCGGGCCGTTCGGTCGAAAGCGGAGGCGCCTTCCCGCCGGCTCTCTGCCGTTTTTGGCCCCTCACGAAGGGCATCGGCGGAGTTTGCTTGCAGAGGGGGCTTCGGCGTGGTAGAGTGAGTGGCATGAATCACGCCCTTCTGAAGGCTCTGTTGCTGCCGGCTCTGGCGCTCGGCACCTTGTCTCTCGCCTCTGATCTGGAGGTCTTCGGCCTCGTGCGCACGCGCGATCAGGCCGATCACACGCTGAGCAAGTCCTATGACTTCAAGGTGATGCGCGACGGCTCCGTGCGCCGCAGCTGGAAGCTCAACGACAGTCGCCTGAGCATGGATTTCGACGCGGGGAGCAACCGCCTGATCTGCATCGTTGTCGACTACGACAAGCCCGTGAAGAGCTCGGCTGCGGCGCGCGATGCGATGGAGCTGACGGGGGCGACCATCAAGAAGTGGCAAAAGCTCTCGTCGCGCAAGGCGAAGCAGTTCGGTCTGAAAAATGTGCGCGCCTGCAAGCTGCGCAACGGCAGTTACGTGTTCCGCGAGGGAGCTTCGGGGGGGCGCTGCCGCAGGCTGGTGATTTACACGGCGCGCCCGAATCGCGACCGCTTCGAGCTGGAGGAGTTCACGGGGCTGCGCCGCACGGCGCTGGGCACGGCCGGGGGCTCGGCGGATCTGAGTTTTCTGGTGTCCGATGAGGAGGCGCGTCGCGCCCGCCCGGCGGATCCGCGGCTGGCGGTGCGCCGCGAGCCGACTCCCAGCCCGGGCAGCGGCGACGCTGCTGCCGCCAGCCCGGCGGGTGCCGAGGAGGTGGACCTGGCGAGCACCGAGGAGGAGGGATGGCTTGCCGATGAGGATGTCGAGGAAGCCGACGGCGATGCGGCAGCGGGGGGCGGCGACTGGCTCGCCCGCATGGATGAGTGGGCCACGCCGCTCTATGAGCCGCTGCGCCTTGCTTCGCTGAGCCCGGCGCTGCGCGTGGCCGTGGTGTACGGCACACCGCTGGTGGTGCTGGTGCTGCTGATGATGCTCGTGGCGAGGATCCGCCGCACGAGACTCAAGCGGCGCCTTGAGCGCATGGGGCAGCAGCTGCGCGATCAGAACACCGCCAAGCCGCGGGGAACGTCGGCGCCGTCGGCGAACGGCGACGCGCGCCCCTCTGCCCCGACCTCGGAGACGGCCCCGAAAGCCGACGCGACTGCGGCGAGCAAGGAGCCGAAGTCTGACGACTCTCCGCAGCAAGGGAGCTCGAAGTGAGCGCATCTGCTCGACTCCCGCCCCCTGCCCCACGAGCCTGTTCGGACGGAGCGGCGGCAGGCCGGAGCGCGACGAAAGCGGAATGCGCGCCCCCTTCCCCCTCGGCAGCTTTTTCAACCCGGGATAAACGAAGGCGAGGGCGCCCTGAGGGCGTCCTCGCCTGTTGACGTGAAAAACTCCGTCGCGCACCGGGCCGCAGGAGGCCGGGCAGCAGAGCCACCCGGAGTTCCCGGTGCCGCGGCGCCCCGTCAGTAGGGCAGGAAGGTGTAGCGGTCGCCGTTGATGTAGAGCGTGCCGGTTGTCCCGGCCTGAAGGGGTCCGTACTCCTTGAAGATGGACTGCGTGAAGGTCACCTGCTTGTTGCGGCCGTAGCGAACGGTGATGCGCTCGGAGGTGACGCCGCCTTCGTCGACCTGCGAGCCAAGCCAAACGCCGAGGAGGGTGCCCAGAGCGCCAAAGCCCGTTGCCGAGACGGCTTGGGCACGTCCGCCGCCGAGGAGTTGGCCGGTGCCGGCGCCGATGGCTGCGCCGGTGACGCCGCCGACGATTTTGCCGGTGTTGCCGTCTTCGTCCTTGATCTGGACGGTGGAGATGACGACGGCATCGGGATGCTGTTCAGCCCCGCTGCCGATGACGAAGGGAGCTTGATCCTCGATGGAGGGATAGGGACTGCCGCAGGAGGCCATGAGGCCGGCAGCCGCAAGGGCGAGTAGGATGCGTGTTTTCATGATGTTGATGTTCGTTATGGGGAAGATTTGTTGTTCAGGGATCGCAGGAGCTTTCGCGCGCGACGCCCGAAGAGCGAGGTGAGCATCGGGATAAATCCCCGAGGCGGCAGCTCGTGTTCGGATACCACCTTGGTAGATTAGAACATTACAGGGACCGTGTCAAGTCTTTAGCGTGTTGTTTCGGCAGGTTGATGAAATTCCGCAGCGCCCGGGCCGGCAGGCCGAGGGAGCGCCGAGGCTCCGGCATCTCTCAGGAGGGGGAAGGCTCAGGACGGGAAGGCTCAGGACGGGAAGGCTCAGGACGGGGGGGCTCAGGACGAGGGGCTCAGGACAAGGGTTCAGGACGGCAGACTCAGCTGGCGGAGGCGCGGCAGCACGCGCATGGCCTTGGTGGGGGAGGCGGGGCATACGTTAGTGCAGGCGCCGCAGCCGGTGCAGAGCTCGGGGTGAAGGCGGGGGACGCGCTGCACGGTGACGTCGATGCCGTGATGCCGCCGGCAGGCCTCGGCGCAGTAGCTGCACCCGATGCAGGTGGCGTAGTTGATGACGGGGAGGCGGCGGCCGTTGTCTTCGCGGATGATGAAGGTGATGGAGTCGGTGGGGCAGGAGCGCTGGCAGCGCTTGCCGCCGCAGCCGACGCAGGTGTCGGGGTTGACGCTGGGGCGGCGCACCTCGACGGCTTCGATGGCGCCCGTGGGGCAGCGGTCGGCGCAGAGGGCGCAGGAGCGGTTCTGCTGCCAGACGATGCAGTGCTGCTGGCGGAAATCGACGAGCCCGATCTGGGTCTTTTGTTTGTCGGCGAGGCTCAGCGGCATGAGGGCGCCGGTGGGGCAGACCTGCGAGCAGCGGTTGCAGTCCGGCGCGCAGAAGCCGGCGCTGTAGTCGAGGTAGGGCTTCATGAGCCCCCTCCACCCGAGGGTCGTGTAGGAGGGGCGCAGCACGCGGCTCGGGCAGGAGGCGATGCAGAGCCCGCAGCCGGTGCAGACATCGAGAAAGCGGTCGAGATCTCCGGCCCCGGGCGGCAGGGTGCCCGGGCCGATGTTGCTGCCGGCCTCAGCCGTGCCGCCGGAGGCGGCGGCGCTTCCGGCCGAGGGGATGACCGCCGTAGCGAGGCTCGCCAGGCCGAAGCCCAGAAAGGCGCGGCGGCTCATGTCCGGCCCGCCGGAGGCACGCGACGCGCTGGGAGCAGCGCTCTCCGCATGCGCGGCGGAACCGTGCGGAGCCGGGCGAGGCGCGCCTCCGTCAGCGAGCTTTTCGGCGGACTCGGTAGCCAAGGGGCTCGCCAACCCCGAAGCGGCGGGAGCAGCCGCGGCCGAAGCGTCAGAAGCGGGGGAGGTCGAAGTAGTAGCAGCCGAGGCCGAGGTGGCGGTGCAGGAGGCGGGGGCCTCCGCGGCGCGGCGGGAGAGCGCGGTGGGCCTGCGGGCGGCGGCGTCGAAGGGGTTGTGAGCGCGCAGTTTGAGAGCCTCGTTCTCGCAGGCCTCGACGCAGTCGTAGCAAGCGACGCAGCGCGTTGCGTCAATGCGCAGGGTGCGCAGATCAATGGCGTGCGCCTTGCAGGAGCGCTGGCAGCGGGCGCAGAGGCGGCAGCGCGTCTCATCGATGCGTGGCATGAGGGGGGCGCAGCGGGCGATGAGGCCGAGCAGGGCGCCGACGGGGCAGATGCTGTTGCAGTAGAGGCGCCCCCGCAGCAGGGCGAAGCCGAGCGGGATCAGCACGCTGACGATGACCACCGCCAGCAGCCACGGGGCATAGCGCAGCCAGTCGGGGGCGACCGTGCTCCAGCCGAAGGCCTGGCCGAGTCCCTCCGCTGCCGGCTGTACGACGGCCGCCATGAAGCGAGCGGCGATGGAGTACGGATCCAGCCAGGTCAGCAACAGGGTGCCGCAGAAGAGGATCGAGCCGAAGCCGACCAACCCCGCCAGCAGGCGGATGAGGCGGTGGTTGCTCGTGTAGCGGGCGGCGGATCCCTTGGCGTAGCGGGGACGCGCCAGCCGGTTGACGGCATCCTGCATCATGCCCAGCGGGCAGAGCCAGGAGCAGTAGACGCGGCCGAAGAGCAGGGTGAGCAGCAGCAGGAAGCCCAGCGCCAGCCACGCCCAGACGCGCCCGCTGATCACGGCGCCGAGGGCGGGGACGAATTGCAGGTGCAGGGGCCACTCCAGCCACGAGCCGACCGGCGCCGCGCCGACGAAGCAGGCGACGAAGGCCAGAAAGACCACAGCCGCCACCAAGCGGCGCAGCCACGCGAGAGAGAGGAGTCTGTCCATGCTGTCATGTATCGGAACGTTGAGAGCTTGATCAAATCTACAGGGTGCGCGGGGGACTTCACCGCCGAACGCAGCCCTGACTCAGGCGCGGGCGCAACGCCCACGGCGTCGCGTTATGCCGTCGCATCCTACCGGCACAGGAGCACCCCCTGCCGAAAGGTCGGCCACCTTGCGCACGCAGGGGCAAGACCTCGGCCCGCGTTTGCAGCGCAGGGTTGCAGCGCGCAGCGCTCGAGCGGCGATCAGTAGCCGAAGGCTCGGTACCACCGCAGGCTCTGCACGCGGAACCCGCGCTCGCGCAGCAGATCCACGAGGTGTGGCAGGTGCATCGTGCCGTAGAGAATGCCCATGTGCCGAGCGGATCCGCGCTTGGCGTCGAAGATCTCCATGCAGCGGAAGTCGCGCTCCGTCATAAAGGGCGTCTTCATGACGTAGCGGGCGCCGCGGGGCTCGCTGAGCCGCACGGCCAGGCGGCTGCGCATGCGGCGCTCGGGCGTCACCTCGCCGCTGAGCTCCGGGTCCTCGAGGCGCGGGATCGCGAAGGGCTGCTGCGGGCCGTATTTCTGCAACAGCGCCGGCATATCCTGCTGCCGGACGTCTGCCCAGACGAACTGCGGGCCGCCGTAGTCGATGACCTGCGTCTGGCGCCTCAGGCCGTGCGCCGCCGCCCAGCGGTTGTCCTCCGAGTCGGGGTTGTAGTCGATGCGGTTGATCTGCTCCAGCAGATCGCGCTCCCGATCGGTGAGGCGCCCTTCCTTTGCCTTGTGCCGCAGCTGCCAGGCCAGCGCCATCGTGCCGCCCGCGAGATCTTCGTAAAAGACGCGGTCGCAGGCATCGACCAGCTTCTGGCACTCGTGATAATAACTCTCATCGCCGAGGTGGATAGTGCCGATGAGCATCACCTCCGCGCCCGAGGCATCGCGCATCTGCACGCAGAGGGACTCCAGATAGGAGCGGTCGCCGTCCTGCACAATGCGGATGGGCAGCTCGGGCATGGCGACCTCGTCGGACAGCGGGGCCGGGGCGGCCGCGGTCGGCTCCGCCGCAGGCGCAGCATCCCCGACGGGCTTCGGTGCCGCGGGATTCCCGGCAGCCAAGGCCGGAGCCGCCGCCAAGCCGAGGAGGCAGGCCAGCGCCGAAAGGCGCGCCGCGCGGGTCTGAGCGCCGGCACCGGACGCGAGCGCAGAAGCTGAAGCGGCGAGCCCGGTTCGGCGGGCGCGCCGGAAGGACAAACGGAGGGAGGGGATGCAGAGGGGGCGGAAGGTCATGGCGCAGCTCAGCGGGGTTCAGGAGAGGACGCAGCCGCAGGGGCGGGAGCAGCCGGCTCGGGAGCCGGAGAGGCAGGCGCCGGAGACTCGGGCGCCGACGACTCAGGAGAGGAGGCGGGCGCCGCGGGCTCTGCCGGCTTCGCCTCGGCAGACGCGGGAGCGCCGGCGGCATCCGGCAATGAGGCGGGGGCCGAGGGCGTCCGGAGCTCGGGAACTTCGAGAGCTCTCATCCAGCGCACGGCCCGAAGTCGGTAGCCTCGCTCGCGCAGCATGCGATCGATTCCCGGCAGGTGCAGGGCTCCGTAGAGCACCGCCACGCGCTTGACCTGAGGATCGACGGTCTCGCGATCGAGCACCGAGACGCATACCGCATTGCGTTGAGCGATAATGACGCTGTTCTCGTCCTCACCCTCAGGGCCGGGATACGAGCAGAACGCCAGCATGCTGTACTGAGCCGCGGGCTCAGCGCCGAACAACATCTGATACGTGCTGATAATCTGGTCTCCCAGCGGCATACCCTCCATAAAGAAAAGCTCCTTGAAGGACTTGAGAACAGCGTTCGGATCGCGATTCATGGCCGCGTCGTACTGTTCTGCCGTCATGTCGGCGAAGACCATATTGGCGCGCCCGTAATCAATGAGGGAGGACTGATCAGAGAGCCCGGCACGTTGCGCCACGCGCATCTGGAACCACCCGTTGATGCGGCTGATGAGATGCTGACTCTTCATCACCTTCTCCGAGATCTCTCGAATGCGTTCCAAATTCTCCTCCGTGGTGACCGGCTCCCGGAGCAGGCGCACGAGCTCGGGGACATCCTCACCGCCCACCATCTCAAAGAGAATCTTGTCATACTGCCCGAGCAGGCGGTTGATGCGGCGAAAATAGTCGGGTTGAGCGAGGTGAATCATCCCGATGAGGTCCACCTGCCGCCCGGTCTCGGGGTGCTCATAGCAGGCGATGGGCGTGAGAAGCTCGTAGCGATGGGCCGCGGGCTTGTGCACGATGAGCGTCGTTTCATCGGGGTATCCGTGAAAATCATCCCCAGGCGCGGCCTGCGCCTGCCCGGTTACCAGAGCCGTCGCCAAAGCAGCCAGAGCCGCCATGCGACGCCAAGATCGCGTGAGCTTCATATCCGGAAAAAGGTGAGGTGTGAGAGGAGGGGGAGCCATGAAGGCGGCGAGCCCCGAAGGCCCGAAACGGCTCCGAGGCACGCTTTGCAAGATAACGTATGCAGCGCTCTCTGTCAAGCCAAAACCGGGCGCGCAACACCGGCCCGCGCCTGCCCCCGTCGGCCACCCGCGCGCCGCATCCCCCCACCTGCGAAAGCCCGATCTTCCCCAACGAAGCGCCTCCTCCCATCTCCCGTCCCGCCATGAGGCGTCGCCATGCCGAAAAAAAAGGTTGCAAGAACGCACCGATGTGATACCCTGATGATAGCCCCAGCGGGCCCACTCGTTCAACCTTTCACAACCATGAAAATCGCCAATATTCTCGCCATTGCAACGCTTGCAGCCGCCGCGGCTCCGCTTGCCACGGCCCAAACGCCGGCTCCCAAGCCCATCCCCAGCCCCGCGCCCCTTCCCTGCCCCGATCGACAGGTGGATCGCGCCGCCATCCTCAACAACATCGTCCGCGAGCTCGAGGCTGCCGGTCTGCCGCCCCATGAGATTCTCGGTCTGATGAAAGTCATCGCGCCGAAGGTCGTCAATGCACCGGCCCAGCGGCACGCGAAGAAACCCAAGCGCGGACCGAAGGCCATCCCCGCCGTGCGCATCAAGCCGGCACCCGCTCCGAAAGCTCAGCCAAAAGAGGCGGGCATGAAGCTCTTCATCAACGGCAAAGAGGTGGATCCCGACATGGTCTCCGGCTCGGTCATCACGCGCGGCGATCTCAAGATCCGCGAAGTTGACCCGCGCACCCTCAATCTGCCGACCCCGCCGGCTCCCAAGCCCGGATGCAAGGGCCCGAAACCCGGCCCCAAGCCCGAGGGTTGCCCGCTGCCTCCCGCCCCCAAGCCCGGCTGCGCAGCTCCCAAGCCCGCCCCCAAGCCTGAGGGCTGCCCGCTTCCTCCGGGGGCCAAGCCCGGCTGTGCAGCCCCCAAGCCCGGCTGCGACAAGGCCCCCGCCCCGCGTCCGACCATCAAGATCAACGGTCAGGAGATGCCGCTGCCCGCTGAGGGCGGCAAGGTGATCATCAACACCGACGGCGGCGTCACCGTCCTGCCTGCCCCTAAGCCCGGCTGCGCAGCACCCAAGTCTGCTCCCAAGCCCGGCTGTGCGGCTCCTAAGCCCGCTCCCAAGC
>UMHM01078422.1_pt1 | contig 35559 bp, 32 predicted proteins | sample 1965501 | NCBI WGS metagenome assembly UMHM01 (sample SAMEA4836095, study PRJEB28245) | human gut metagenome | biome: gut microbiome; material: fecal sample | place: Denmark | collected 2008
TACGTAAACACTTTATTGCCGTTTATTACTATGTCATTGCGAGGCACCAATCGTGAAATAGGTACGAGAAGAAGTAAAAGTACTCTAATCGTGCACGCTCGGGTGCCAATCCCCCGAAAGGGTTCCGCGCGACTGAAATTACATACATACATTAGGTGACATCATCCGCTTTTATTTTGTGTTGCCTGAACGTTTTACGACAAAAACACAAAACAATATTTTCTAAAAACATTCTTTTTGCACACAAAAAGTCGATACGTATGCAAAATTTCATTACATTTGCCTGCTTGAGGCGCGGAGAAAAAACATGAGAAACATGGTAGATTACGTCGAACAGATGCTGTTGCCCGTCGAGGAGCAACCGTTCAACGCAGTGGACAGTCTGGTGCTGTCGCAGTTTTGCCAGATATGGCTCAACGAAGCCACACCCGACGTATGCACCGACGACGGGGTGAAAATGACCGACCTTTTCCGCGCAGAAGGCTTCGGCAAGATGTTTTTCGACATGTGGGATCCCCAAGCAAGCAAACGTATGCTTACGGCAATGGTAGCCAGTCCGCGCTTCCGCAACACCACCGTCAAACGCTTTGTAAGGCAACGCGACACCGTAGCGGAAAAGCAATTCGGCGCGGTGTGCGTACAGTTTTCACCCGACCTTTGCTACGTGGCATTCCGCGGCACCGACTCGTCCGTCGTCGGTTGGAAAGAGGACTTCAACATGGCGTTTCAGTCACCCATTCCGTCGCAGACAGAAGCCGTTGCCTACCTCAGATCCGTCGCCGAAAACACCGACGGTAATCTTATCCTCGGCGGTCACTCCAAGGGAGGCAACCTTGCCGTGTACGCCGCCGCCTACGCCGACGAACAGACCAAGCGGCGCATACAACGCGTTTATTCCCACGACGGACCGGGCTTTTTGCCGCAGGTGCTTGCAAGCGACGAATTTAAGTCAATCAGCGACAAAATAGACAAAACCGTGCCGCAATCTTCCTTTGTCGGAATGCTGTTGGAAACGCAGGAAAGTTTCCGCGTGATAAAAAGCAACCGTTCCAACATCATGCAGCACGACCCGTTTTCGTGGGAAACAGACGGTTGCGAATTTGTGCCTGTCGCTTCGCTTACTGCAACGGCAGGATACCTTGACAAAACGCTTAACGGCTGGATAAACGGACTGTCCGAGGGCGAACGCAAACGGCTTGTGGATTTGTTGTTTGCCTACGTCGATTCGCAAAACGTGGCAAACATCGACGAACTGCTGAAATACGGCAAAAAGAACATAGTCCGCGCTCTTCGCGCCGTATCCAGGGAAACCGCAGAAACGCAGAAATTCGTCAAACGAGCCATCCGTTCGCTGCTTTCGCTAAGCGTCAAAAACTTCCCCGAACTGCTGAAAGACAACGGCAAGTCCAAGACTTCAAACAAAGACAACTGACAATCTTACTTACCCAACCACTGTACAACAACTTTTATGCCGTCAAGCCGATCAGGGCTGCGTTAAACAACTTCCGTGTGCGTTTAGTGTTTTTTTTCAGACCAAAAAACCAGCCCATGTCGCAATTATGTGCGACACCGGCGGCGGTTTGGTTTACAAATACAAACGGCTTTGATATAATTAGTTATTCATGCGTGCTTTTTTGCGACAAAGCACACGTCAAACAGTCAAAATACGCTTCGGTTTCATTAGCCGACAGCGAAAAACCGAGAGGTCAATATGCAAGACAAAAAAACTTACTACATCACCACCCCTATCTATTACAGCAGCGGCAACTTCCACATCGGACACTGCTACACCACCGTCAGTTGCGACGCAATCGCACGTTTCAAGCGCATGGACGGCTACGACGTGTTTTACCTGACGGGCACAGACGAGCACGGACAAAAGGTGCAACAGCGCGCACAAGCCGCAGGCGTAACCCCGCAGGAATTTGTTGACAAACTGTACCACCAAATTGTCGATTTGTGGAAAATCCTGGACATTTCCTACGACAAATTTATCCGCACCACCGACGACTACCACGAAAAAGTCGTACAAAAAATTTATCAGAAGTTGCTTGACAGCGGCGACATCTACAAAAGCAGTTACGAAGGTTGGTACTGCACTCCCTGCGAAAGTTTCTGGACGGAGAGCCAACTTGTGGACGGCAAATGTCCCGACTGCGGTCGCGAAGTAAAACTGGAACACGAGGAAAGTTACTTCTTCCGTCTGTCCAAGTACCAGGACAAACTCATCGAGTTTTACGAACAACACCCCGACTTCATCAGCCCGAAGTCCCGCATGAACGAAATGATAAACAACTTTATCAAACCGGGACTTAAGGACCTGTGCGTGTCGCGCACGACCTTCGACTGGGGCGTAAAACTGCCCTTTGACCCCAAGCACGTAGCATACGTGTGGATTGATGCACTCAGCAACTACATCACCGCACTCGGCTACTTGCAGGAGGACCACGCCAACTTTGACAAATTCTGGCCGGCAGACCTGCACATGGTAGGCAAGGAAATCGTGCGTTTCCACACCATTATCTGGCCCGCACTGCTTATGGCGTTGGGACTTCCTCTTCCCAAGAAAGTGTACGGTCACGGCTGGCTTCTTATGGGTGAGGCTAAAATGGGCAAATCGCTCGGCAACGGCGTGGACCCGTTCTTCCTGGTAAACCGCTACGGCGTAGACCCCGTGCGCTACTTCCTGCTGCGTGAAATCCCCTTCGGAAGCGACGGCAACTACTCGACGGAAGCGTTGCTTACTCGTACCAACAGCGACCTTGTAAACGACCTTGGCAACCTTGTGTCGCGCACAACGGCAATGGTTACGCAGTACTTCGGCGGCGAAATACCTGCGCCGAACGCTTACACCGAACTTGACAACGAACTTGTTTCCCTGTGCGAAGAAACACTTGCAAGGGTGCGTACCGACATGGACAATCTGTCCGCGCCCGACGCGCTTGCAGACATCTTCCGCATCATTCAACGCGCAAACAAGTACATCGACGAAACAATGCCGTGGGCACTTAACAAAAACGGTGACAAAGACCGCCTTGCAACGGTAATGTATGTGCTGTGCGAATGTATTCGCTTTGCCGCAACGCTGCTGAAACCCTTTATTCCGCAAACGTCCGACCGCATTTTTGAGAAACTGGGTATCGCTTCGCCTGACAACTTCGACGGCGTTGTGAAGTTTGGCGGAATTGCGCCCGGCACAAAGGTGAATAAGGGTGAAAACCTGTTCAACCGCATTGACGTAGCCAAGGAACTGGCAGAAATCAAACGCCTGTCCGACGAACAAGCGGCGGCAGAAGCGAAAAAGGAAGTCGGCAACAACGCAAAAACAGCCGCTGCCGACGACAAACAAAGCGGCGACGACGACCTTATCACAATAGACGACTTTGCCAAGGTCAAACTTCGCACGGCAAAGGTGCTTAGTTGCGAAAAGGTTGCAAAAAGCGACAAACTGCTTGTGTTCAGACTGCAGGTAGGCAACGAAGTGCGGCAGGTCGTTTCGGGCATTGCGCAACACTACTCGCCCGAGTATCTCATCGGAAAAACCGTGGTGCTTGTAGCCAACCTTAAGCCTGCAAAAATCAGAGGAGTGGAAAGCAACGGCATGATTTTGTGCGCGGCGGACGGGAGCGACGTAATTTTTGTAACCCCCGAAAAAGAAATTGCCAGCGGCACGGAAGTGAGATAATGATCGACACTCACCTGCACCTCGACGACCCTGCTTTCAGCGGCAAGGTTGACGAAATAATTGCGCAAATGACCCTTTGCGGCGTGGAACTTGCCATAAACAACAGTTGCGACTTCGCGACCATGCACAGCGGAGTTGCACTTGCCGACAAATACGAACAGATTTTTGCCACCGTCGGAATGCACCCGCACGACAGCAAAAGTTTCGACGACGCGTTTGAACGCGACATGCGCGCGCTTGCCGCAAACCCGAAGGTTGTTGCCGTAGGCGAAATCGGGCTGGACTACCACTACGACCTTAGCGACCGCGACGTACAACGCGACGTGTTTGCGCGGCAAATCGAGATTGCCGACGAATTGAAACTGCCGCTGACGTTGCACATACGCGAAGCATACGGCGACGCACTGGACATACTGCGCGCGCAAAAAAAGCACCTCAATAGCGGCGTACTGTGGCACTGCTACAGCGGCAGCGCGGAACTTGCGCGACAACTTGTGCGCGAAGGACACTACTTCGCCTTCGGCGGCGCGATTACCTTCAAAAACGCGAAAAAAGAGGATGTAATTACCGCTGTGCCGATTGACAGGGTAATGACGGAAACGGACAGCCCATACATGACGCCGGTACCACTCAGGGGCACGATAAACACGCCGTGCAACATTCCGCTTGTGCTTGCCAGGCTTGCCGAAGTGTACGGCACGGACAAGCAAACGCTTGACAGACAGATACGCGCAAACGTCATGAGATATTTTCCGAAACTTGCGGCATACACAATGACACACGAACAAAAGTGACGCTTTGCATAGTTAAACAACGTAAAGCGACACATTTAACGACACTTATTCAGCATTATGAACAACTACGTTTACAACATCGGAAACAAACTTTACATCAATCTCACCAATCGTTGCAGCAACAACTGCGACTTTTGCATACGTCACGACCACAACGGCATGAACAACATTCCGCTGTGGATTGACGAAGAGCCCCCGCCGGAGGACGTGATTTGCCAGCTGCCGGAAAACATGGACGAATACGACAAGGAAGTTGTCTTTTGCGGTTTCGGCGAGCCGACGTACAACCTGGAAACGCTGGACGAAGTGGCAAGTTTTTTGCACTGTCTGGACAAGACGACGCGCATAAACACCAACGGACAGGCAAACCTTATCCACGGCGAGGACGTAACCGACATTATCGTGACCAGTTGCGACGTAATCAATGTGTCGCTCAACGAATGCACCGCGGCAAAGTATCAGAAGCATTGCCAAAGCATTTACGGCGAAAAGGCATACGAAGCGTTGCTTGATTTTGCAAAACTGTGCAAACAACGCGGCGGCAAAGTGATATTCAGCGTGGTGGACAGCATCGGTGAAGCCGACGTAAAGGCTTGTCAGGCACTTGCCGACAAACTGCACATCCCCTTGAGGGTGCGTGTAAAAGAATGATTGCGCCCAACGTAAATTACGACGTTTTGTTCAGCAAACTTGTTGCCGAAATTGAAAAATCGTCGCAAAAAAGTGAATACGTACACAAAAAACTGTTACTTCACGCCTGTTGTGCACCGTGCAGCACTTACTGCCTTACGCAGGTACTGCCCCACTTCGAGGTAACGCTGTACTACGCCAATGACAACATTACCGACCGCGACGAATGGCAGAAACGCCTTGACCAACTGGTCAAACTTGTCGGTATTGTAAACGAAGGCAAGTTTGACGTGCAGCCTGTTGCACCGCTCAGGCTTGTAGTGCGGGATTTCGCACCCGAGCGATTTTTCGCAACGGCAAAAGGCTTGGAACAGGCACCCGAAGGCGGCGCACGTTGCGACAAATGTTTTCGTCTGCGCCTTGGCGACACTGCCGAATACGCCGAGCAACACGGCTTCGACTACTTCGGCACTACCTTGACCGTTTCGCCATACAAAAACAGCAAATTACTTAACGCCGTCGGCGAAGAACTTGCCACGGTCAACGCGTTGTGGCTGCCTGCCGACTTCAAAAAGCGCGACGGCTACAACAAAAGCGTACAACTCAGCGAAAAGTACGGGCTTTACCGTCAGCACTACTGCGGCTGCGCCTTCAGCAAACAAAACCTTCAACTCGCACAAAATTAGTGCGAGTTTTTTGTCCCTTTCCGGGGTGGGGAGCACGGAGCGTGCACTATTAAAGGTACTCTCCTTTCCAACACTGTCTTTTCAATCGGTACCTTCCCGTACTTGTCACCTTTTATATAATGGATAAACAGCATAAACTTCTCACTATTGACAGTGCCGCCTGACATTTTTCAATAGCTACCTCATTTTCACTGCACAATTTCTGAATTGCACGCAAAAAATTTCCAAAAGAAGTTAATTTTTCAATTTTATTTTAAGTTACGAGCGTTAAAATCAAGGTACAAAATGAATAGTTTCCCACTAAGGAGGCAACACTTACTATGAAACGGATGACAAAATCGGCACTTGTCGCGACAAGCGTACTGCTGATTGTAGTACTTACGGTTGCCTTGTGCGGTTGCTCTCTGTCCGACTTTCCGTTGTTCGGTGGCGGCAGCAGCGGCAATTCTACATACGGCAACTTTAACAAACTTAACATCGATGTAGATTCCTACGACACCGACCCCGACGGAAGCAACACTACCAAAGTTGCGGGCATTGCGATGGCTGCCACTTACGAAATAAGTTGCGACATCACATTCACCTACACTACGCGCAGTTACGGCTTTGGCGGGACAAGTTACCGCACGGCAGAAGGCACTTCTTCGGCAAGCGGCACAGGCTTCGCAATCGACAAGGACGGTTACATGATAACCAACGCCCACGTAATAAACGTTGAAGATTGGTCCAACTACACCAACTTTACCATTGTGTCGCGCACGGTTTATGCGGCACGCGAGGGCATTAACGAGCGTTTTAAGTGCGAAATCATTGCATACAACGAGCAACTGGACCTTGCTCTGCTCAAAATCGACACCGAAGGGCAAACGGCAAACCTCAATTACCTGCCTTTCTTCGACTTCGCAGAGACCTCGGCAAACGGCAAAATGACATTAAACTACGGCGAGACCGCCATTGCGATAGGCAATGCCAACGGCTACGGCATCAGCATCACAAAGGGTGTTGTGTCGGCTCCGGTGCGCCGCTTTCAAAGCAGCAACGGAACATTTACCCTGGCGGTGCAAACCGACGCGGCAATCAACCCGGGCAACTCAGGCGGACCGCTGTGCAACGCATATGCGGCGGTAATCGGCGTAAATTCCTTCAAAATAGTAACTACAAACACGGAGAATATGGGTTATGCAATACCGTCGTACGTGGTGACCGAGTTTATCGACAGTCTGATAAACGGCACCTACGACACGGCAAAAACCGTTTCTTCCACCCACGGCAAAGCGTTCAGCGGTACGGTTGACGTTACATACTACCTTGCCACCTCGCGCGCCTACACTTCCGACGGCAGCAATCTTGTGTCAAACAACGCCAAATAAGTTTGACACGTCTGCACATTTTTTCTCTTCCTTTGAAAGGAGCCGACAGCAATGTCGGCTCTTTTCACGTCTTAAAGAGTTTGTTGCGGAAAATATTCGGGCTGTATTATTTTTGTTCCGGGTAAAAACAAAACACTCTAAAAAACAAACGCATTAACAAAAAAAAGGCTGTTTTCGCAAAAAGAAAACAGCCTTTTTGTAATTAAATTTCAGATACGTAGTAATTTTTTGATTACAGTCCGGCAGTCACTGCCGATTGTCGTCACAAGCGTAACGGCGGATGTTATTCGCATGGCAGGGCTTGCAACACAGCCGCTCAGACCGGATTACTTCGAGTAAACGTATTCCGCCACGGACACGAGTTTTACCGTGCCGCTTGCCGTATCGATATTCTGAATGCGACCGATACGTGAGAAAAGATAACTGACCACTTCCGTTGCATAATCGCTGATTTGCGCTGTTGTAAGGGGCGCATCGTTTTCCGTCGCAATCAGTTTGAACACCGCGTCCAACACTTTAAGGCTGACGTCGCGATTGTTTCCGTTTACCGAAACAGAGGAAAATGTGCCTTGCAGTCTGCCTTCGTCGGACAGGTTAACCTTGACGTCAAAGTCGGCGTACACAATGTCCGCCAGCGTAACAAACGGAATACTAACCTCGCCCGTGTAGTCGGAGATATCCACCGAAACAGCCAATTTCAGCACTACATCGTCACCGTCCGCCACAAAGTGCATGCGGCACACGGAAGCGTCCAGCGTTTGCAGGATTTTAAGCGGAGCGACAATCTGCGAAAGAGATTCGTTGCCCGCCGTTTGCGCCAGGTCGGTGATAACCTTACTGTCGGCGTAAAACTGACCGAGCGCGACGTTGAACATGTACGCAAGTTGCGTTTCCGGCAGGGTGTAGTTGCTTTTTGCAAGGGTCAACAGCGCATTGTCGCAAACGGGTTCGAGTTGAACAAACAGCTTGCCATAGTAAACATCGTCGCCTTTTTTGCCAAGATTCCACACTTCGGCTGTCTTGTCGGCGGCTGCTTTGTCATCGTTCGTCGGCAGATTGTTGCCGTCAAGCGTATATGCGTTTTTCGCAAGCGACTTTGCAAGGTTCAACAACTCGCTGATTTTTACGTTGCCAAGTCCAACGCCGTCCACTGTGTCGTTGCCGAGAGATACGCCGCCCAGCCCGATTTCGTCGGGCGTTTTGTTCAGCACGTAAGTAACGCCGCCCACAACTATTGCTACAATAATCAGAACTATCACAACAAAAGTAACAAGACAGCCGCCCTTACGCGCTTTAAGTTTATAGTTCATTTTTCACCTTTTACTTTTTTTCGGGGTCGGGATAGGTTTCGCCGAAGGTGTCCACCGTCACCGATTTCATAACCTGATCCTCATACGGACGGTCGGAAAAGTCGGTGTACTCGTCGGCGATTTCGTCCACAACGTCCATACCTTCCACTACCTTACCGAATGCGGCATACGCACCGTCCAGGTGAGGCGCGTCGGCATGCATGATGAAAAATTGACTGCCCGCACTGTCGGGGTTCATTGCGCGCGCCATACTGATTACGCCGCGTTCGTGCGCAAGTTTGTTGTCGAATCCGTTTTGTCTGAACTCGCCCTTGATTCCGTACCCGGGGCCGCCTGTGCCGTTTCCCTTGGGGCAACCGCCCTGAATCATAAATCCGCGGATAACGCGGTGAAACTTAAGCCCGTTGTAAAAGCCCTTGTTTACAAGCGAAATAAAGTTGTTTACGGTGTTCGGCGCAACGTCGGGATACAATTCCACCTTGATTTTTTTGCCGTTTGCCATTGTAATTGTAACGATAGGATTTTTCATAAGTCCTCCATTTTAACTTGCTGCCGCCACATATCCGTCACTTCGCGAAGTTATTCCTTTTCTCGGTGGCTTACAGAGCGGGGATTTTGCAATAGGCGCAATTTCTCACTCTGCAATAAACGCCAAGCGTATTCCGAGCAATTTCGCCCTACTGCAGTGCCGATTATCGTGTCGGATTCCAAACTGACTTAAATGCCGATGACGGCTACATTAAATAATCCACTCGCCGTCGCGGAACAACGGAGTAACTTTGCCGTCGAAACCGATACCGTCGATGTCGATATCCTTGGTACCCACCATAAAGTCTACGTGCTGAATGCTGCTGTTCATACCGTGTTCTGCAAGCTGCTCCGCAGTCATAGCGTTGCCGTTTCTTACCGTCGTGGGATAACTTGCGCCGAATGCAAGGTGGCAACTCGCGTTTTCGTCAAACAGCGTGTTGAAGAACAAAATTCCGCTTTCCGCAATAGGGCTATGCTTGCCGATAAGTGCGATTTCGCCAAGGCTCATCACGCCTTCGTCGGACGAAAGCAATCCTTTAAGCGCATCGTAACCCTCTTCCGCCGAGTAGTCCACCACTTTGCCGTCTTTGAAGGTAATTTTGAAGTTGTCGATAATGTTGCCGTTGTTGACAAGGGGCAGCGCGTTGACAACCGTACCGTTGATCTTTTTGTTGTGCGGCGCGGTAAAGATTTCTTCCGTGGGCATGTTGGCGGTAAATGGCAGTCCGTCCTGTCCTTCTTCTTCGGCGGCAAGCCACACGTGGTCAAGGGCAAGACCGACGGTCAGGTCGGTGCCTTCCTTGTTGCTCATGTGGATGTACTCGAAGTTGTGGTCGTTGAGGAACTTGGCGCGACGGTGCAGTGTGTCGATGTGTTTGCGCCATGCCTCGGTCGGATTGTCGGTGTCAAGACGCATGATGTGTCCGATAGCGTTCCACATTTTGTCAACGGCAACGTCCGTCGGCTCGTTGGGGAACACTTGCGCCGCCCATGCAGGCGTAGGAATGGAAACGATTGTCCAACGCAGATAGTTGCCCATTGTCGCCTTGCGGAAGTTTACCATAGCCTTGCTCGAAGCAATGTTTGCGGCAGCAATTTTGTCGGGGTCACAACCCTTGTAGATGTTGGGGTTGCCTGCGCTGATACTGATAAGACAGCACTTGTGGTCGATGAAGTATTGCGCCTGCGCCACCTGGTAGTCGGGTACTTCGCAAAGCGTTTCCTTGCTGGCATTAAGCATATTGATTCGCCCCAACACTTCGTCTCGCCACTGCATAAGCACGCGTTTTGCGCCGAATTGATAAGCCTTTTCCGCAATGAGATGAGCAAAGTCGGCGCAGTTGACGTCACAACGAATTACCACTTCCTGCCCCTTTTGCATGTTTGCGCCGATACGTACGGCAAGTTCGGCAAAGTTTTCCATTTGTTTGTTTGTAAGCATTTGATTCTCCTTTGGCAGTACGCCGCTTTTGCCGCGGCACAGTCTGCCCGTACAAGATTGTTAACGAAAGTAATTATACCTTTTGTGCCGCCCGATGTCAAACGTATATGAATTGTGCTTCACATTAAATTTGCCGTCGCTTTGTCGACGCCGCATTTCAGCCCTGCGTAAAAATCATATCTCGACAAAACTCGACATACACTTAACAGAGGACCATTGTGAAAGACTACGTTTGCGAACGCGTGATAAACATGGCAAAGCACATTTCCGCGACCAAATGCACGCTGAGAGAAGCGGCAAAAGTATTTAGCGTGGGTAAATCCACCGCTCACAAAGACATGACCGAGCGGTTGCAATTTGTCGACAAAGGTCTGTTTGACCAAGTTGCCGCCATACTTGCCTACCACCTGCAGGTGCGACACCTGCGCGGCGGTGAAGCCACAAAACGCAGATTCGGCTGCGAGTAGCATTTTGTTTACGATTTTTGGGCGGCAAATCAGCACTTATCGCCGTTAAACGTACCTATAAATACATTTTAACGGCACAAAGAGGTACACTTATTTTTTCGCGTGTTTGTCTGCGATTTTGTTACCGCCACTGTACACAAGGGTAATTTTGTCTCCTTTTACGAGATAGCCGCTTTCGGCATAGGCAAACATCGGCTCATCCGACCAGTTGTCGCTGTAAAAAGTTTTCGGTGCGCCGCCAAGGTTTGCGCCCTTGTAACGCAGCACTTTGTCCGCGCCGTAGCAATGCACTCCGTCCACCTTTGCGGTGCGCGGGTCAACCTTTGTGGCAATGCACTTTACGCCAAGTCGTCGGCACGCCTCGTCAACAATGTAGGCAGGCGAAGCCGACACAATAACGTCATCGTCGCGCCGCTGAGCAATGTACCACGGCTTTATGCGGCACATTTCCTTGTCCCAGAATTTTTTTACGCGCTTTTCGACATTCGGCACAAACACGACAAAACTGCCAAGCCACGTAAGGTATGTATTTTTGTCAATAAGTTTTACCGCATTAAGAATTACCGCCGCCAGAAAGACGGGGGTAAACAATACGAGGTAAGGCAGGCGCAACAGGCAGTAACCGAAAAATCGTCTGAAACTGTTGCCGCGAAAAATGGTATCGTCAAAATCGTAACTGTTCATAAATTTATTGTACCATAAAGCCGCGTTAAATACAAGCCGCTACGCAAAAGTCGGTTGAACGGGTCGTAAGGGGATTTTTGTTAGTTTTTTAGATAATGTAGCCGAAGTGCGTTGAGAGGGTGTCGATGTAAGTTTAGTTGTCGCCGAAGTGCGATGGGTTATGTAAGGGGTCCTGCCGAGGAATTGCCAATATGGGAGCGGCTGATGCCTCGCGCCGCTTTGCCTAATGGAGTTTTATGGTAGGTACGCTTCCCAGCCGCAGGCTCGCGGACGATGTCCCTAATTGGCAACACCTCGCCACCCCTGATATTGCTGACTAACGATTTGCAATCGGCTTGTGTACTTTACGTTTATTAACTTCGGCGTTACATAATTAGAAATGGACTGTATAATACCATTGTGTAGTTATGTCTTTGCGAGCCGACGGTTGAAAAAAAATCAAGTAAATGTGTTTTTTCCTAATCGTGCACGCTCGGGTTTCAATCCCCGGAAGGGTTCCGCTCGTCTGTAATTTTGTCATTGCAGCAAATTGCAAAAGACGGAATTGCCGCAGTTGTGACAATTCCGTCTTTTTTAGTTTTGCTCTGAAATAATTTTGCAACACTAATCTGTATGGTTTCAATTCGCTATCACTAATGACCTTGGGCTGTCCTTTGCCGACAACAGGTCGGCACGAGCGAAAAGACCGCTTCTGAGAATTCCGACGATGTTCCGTTGTGCCCTTAACCGCAGCCGCCGTTATTCCTTTACGTACTTTGCGCGAGGCGCGTAATGCGTGTGCAACAGATTGTGCGCTTCGTGTCCGTTAGGTTCGCCAAGGTATTCCTTGTAGACGGTAAGCACACTTGCGTTGTCATGACTGCGACGATGTTTCAATGCCTTGTCACCGCCGTACAGCACCGCCGAACGCTTGGCAATCACGTCCGCGCGATTGTTGTTGTAGTCGCCGTTTATCGGTTGACCGCCGCCGTTTACGCATCCGCCCGGACAGGTCATAACTTCGATAAAGTGGTAATCCGCCTTGCCTTCGCGCACCTTTTGGCACACTTCGTTTACGTTGCCGATACCGTTGACGACAGCCACCTTTACTTTGGTGCCGTTTACGTCGTATGTTGCTTCCTTTACGCCGTCCAGTCCGCGCACCTCGGTAAATTCCAATGGCGCATCCTTTGCGCCGAGTTTTACAGCCGCCGTACGAAGTGCCGCTTCCATTACGCCACCGGTCGCACCGAAAATAAGTCCTGCGCCGGTATACTCGCCGAACGGGCTGTCAAGTTGTCCGTCGGGAAGCGCGTTGAAGTCGATGGCGTTGTTTTTGATAAGTCGGGCAAGTTCCCTTGTAGTCAGCACCGCGTCCACGTCCACTATTCCGTCGGTGTATGTGCGGTTCTTTTCGCCCTTTTTGCCCGTGCAAGGCATTACCGACACCACGTAAATGTCCTTGGGGTCGATGCCTTCCTTCTTTGCAAATACGTGCTTGATAAGCGCGCCGAACATATTTTGCGGCGACTTGCAACTGGACAGATGGTCGATAAGGTCGGGATAGTTCTTTTCAAGGTGAGTAATCCAACCGGGGCAGCAGCTTGTAAACATCGGCAAAGTGCCGCCGTTTGTAATACGTCCCAGAAGTTCGTTGGCTTCTTCCATAATGGTGAAGTCCGCCGAGCAGTTGACGTCGAACACCTTTTTGAAGCCGATAAGGCGCAACGCAGTAAACATCTTACCCGTGCCGTCGGTGCCTACGGGGCAACCGAATTCTTCGGCAATGGCTGTACGCACGCTGGGAGCACTGCCCACAACTACGTATTTGCCGCTGTCTGCAAGGGCTTCCTTTACGCGCGTGATTTCGTCCTTTTCCTTAAGCGCACCCGTCGGGCACACCGTCACACACTGACCGCAACCGATACAGGGTGTGTTGACAAGGTTCATGTCGAATGCGCAACCGATGTGTGTGTCGAATCCGCGTTCGCTTGCGCCGAGTGCGCCGATCTTTTGAACCTTGTTGCACATTGCCACGCAACGGCGGCACAGCACGCACTTGGTGTTGTCGCGGATAAGGTAATCTGTGCTGGTATCGGCGGGGTCGGTGCACATTGCACCGCTGTATTTTGTCGCGTCGCAGCCGTATTCGTAGGCAAGGGTCTGCAATTCGCAATTGGTGTTACGTTCACATGAAAGACATTCCTTGCGGTGGTTGCTCAGGATAAGTTCCAGTGTGGTCTTGCGCGCCTTAAGTACGCGTTCGGTGTTGGTAAACACTTCCATGCCTTCATTGACTGGGTAAACGCAACTTGCAACGAGGTTGCGCGCGCCCTTGACTTCCACCACGCACACACGGCATGCGCCTATTTCGTTTACACCCTTAAGGTAGCACAATGTGGGGATTTTGATACCGATACTCTTTGCCGCGGCAAGGATGGTCGTGCCCGCTTCGACGGAAACGGGGACGTTGTTTATTTTGAGATTGATCATTTCCTGTTACCTCCTTACTTCTTTTCCACGGCGTGGAACTTACATACGGTCACGCAGTTGCCGCACTTGACGCACTTGCCCGTGTCGATGACAAGATAAGGCAGTTTTTTGCCCGGCATAACTTCCGTCTGCGGTTTGATTGCGTCGGCGGGACATCCGCGTGCGCACATTTTGCAACCGATACATTTTTCACGGTCAATGTGGAAGTTGATAAGGTTTTTGCATACGCCCGCGGGGCAACGCTTGTCCACAACGTGGGCAACGTACTCGTCGCGGAAGTACTTCAGGGTACTCAGTACGGGGTTGGGCGCAGATTGCCCGAGGCCGCACAGTGAATTGTCTTTTATGTAGTAGCACAGTTCTTCCATCTTGTCCAGGTCCTCGAGCGTGGCTTTGCCGCTTGTAACCTTGCACAACATTTCGTACAGACGTTTGGTACCGATACGGCATGCAGTACATTTGCCGCAGGATTCGTCCACGGTAAACTCAAGGAAGAACTTGGCGATGTCAACCATGCAGTTGTCCTCGTCCATTACGATAAGACCGCCGCTGCCCATCATCGAGCCGATACTGATAAGGCTTTCGTAATCGATGGGGATGTCGAAGTGGCTTGCAGGTATGCAACCGCCGCTGGGACCGCCGGTCTGAGCCGCCTTGAATTTTTTGCCGTGAGGAATACCGCCACCGATGTCTTCGATTACCGTGCGAAGAGGCGTACCCATGGGGATTTCCACCAGACCGGTGTTGTTGATTTTTCCGCCGAGAGCAAACACCTTGGTGCCCTTGCTGCGTTCCGTACCCATGGAAGCGAACCATTCCGGTCCCTTCAGGATAATTTGCGTAATGTTGGCGTATGTTTCAACGTTGTTGAGAAGCGTGGGCTTGCCGAACAGACCCTTGACCGCAGGGAACGGGGGACGGGGACGCGGCTCGCCGCGATTGCCTTCGATACTGGTCATAAGCGCGGTTTCTTCGCCGCAGACAAACGCGCCTGCGCCGAGGCGGATTTCGATGTCAAAGGAAAAGCCGGTGCCGAGAATGTTGTTGCCGAGAAGTCCGTATTCGCGCGACTGACCGATTGCCACCTGCAAACGATGCACGGCAATGGGGTATTCCGCACGCACGTAAATGTAACCCTGGTGTGCGCCGACGGCGTAGCCTGCGATAGTCATTGCTTCCAACACCGCGTGAGGGTCGCCTTCCAGAATGGAACGGTCCATAAACGCGCCCGGGTCTCCTTCGTCGGCATTGCACGCCACGTACTTGACCTCGCCTTGCGCGTCGTGAGTAAACTGCCACTTGCGCCCGGTCGGGAAGCCTGCGCCGCCGCGACCGCGAAGTCCCGACTTGGTAATGGTGTCTATCACTTCCTGCGGCTGCATTTCCGTCAGCACCTTGATGAGTGCCTGATAGCCGTCGTAGGCAATGTATTCGTCGATGTTTTCGGGGTTGATTACGCCGCAGTTGCGAAGCGCGACGCGGGTTTGCTTTTTGTAAAAGTTGGTGTCGGACAGTGCTCTGACCGCATTTGCCGCAGGATCGTCTTTGTGCAGCAGGCGTTCGACGATACGTCCCTTTACCAGGTGCTCGGCGACGATTTCGTCAACGTCTTCCAGGTGAACGTGGCTGTAAAATGCGCCTTCGGGGTAAACGATGACCACAGGGCCGACAGCGCACAAGCCGAAACAACCCGTCTGCACGACCTGAATGTCATTTGAAAGCCCTGCTTCGGCGATCTCTTTGTTGAATTTAGCAATGATTTCCGCACTGCGGTTGCTGTGGCAGCCCGTGCCGCCGCAAACTAATACGTGACTTCTGTACATAGTTGTTATTCCTCACTTCCGACAAGGTATTCCGTGCAGATATTGCCGTTGACGATATGGTTTGCAATGATGTTTTTGGCTTTGTCGGCGTCTACGTGACAGTAGGTAACCTTTTCCTGACCGGGGATGTAAACTTCCACAATCGGTTCCAGGCGACACATGCCGAGGCAACCCGTGCGGCTTACGTTTACGTTGCGCAGAGCGCGCTTGCTGACCTCGTCCACAAGGGTGTTGAACACGGGACGTGCCCCTGCGGAAATTCCGCAAGTCGCCATACCTACGACGATACGAATTTCGTCGGTGGTTTCCTTGTCGCGCACGACAATCTGCGATTGCATCTTTTCTCTAATCGCCTTAATGTCGGCAATACTCTTCATAATACGATACCTCCGTTTATTGTAGCAATATTTTCTTCTGCCATATCCCGTAAAAACACCAGTATGTCGGGCGCGTCTATCGGCACGCCGTCCAGTTGTTGCTTTACTTCGTCCGTATCCAGCGTAAAGCATTTGCCAAACGCCCGATAGGAAAATATCAGTCTTGTTTCGCCGAGGTCGGGCAGCAATGCGACAAGCGTTTCCGCAAGATTGCCCATCGGCGGACGGTCGATGTGATTGCGCCCGAACGTGGTTGTGACCGTAGTGCCCACGCCGACTTCCGACGTAATGCCGAAACTGCCGCCGCTCATTTCCGCTTCCATTTTGATTAGCGGAAGCCCCAGCCCCACTTTGCGCGTAGTGCGCGTCGTGGTAAAGGGGTCGGCAACGCGGGACAGAAATTCCTCGCTCATGCCGCGGCCGTTGTCGGCGACGGTAATACGTATGGTGTCGTCGGCGACATCGACGTCGATTTGTATTTTGGTTGCCTTGGCGCGCAGAGAGTTTTCGGCGACGTCAAGTATGTTTAGTGCAAGTTCTCTCATAAGAGGTTGTAGGTTTGTGGCGAAATTGAATTTTTGGCATAAAGACAGGTACCAAGCACACAGATTATTCCACACTATTAAATGAGTGCCGAAGCGTTTCAATTGGGCGCCGAAGGCACGGGTCGTGCGCCCACTACTAAATGGGCGCCGAAGTGCTGAAGTTTGCGTAAGGGGTCCTGTCGAGGAATTACCCTACGTGCGAACGCCTGCTGGCTCGCTTCACTTCGGGCATTGTAGTTTAGTGGTAGGTAGCCTACCCAGCCGCGCCCTCGTTCAGATGTCGCTGTAGGGTAACACCTCGCCACCCCCGATAACGCTTACTAACCGTCTGAAATCGGTTTGCACGCTTCAAGTTGACCACCTTCGGCGGGCGTAGTAATTTAGCAAGGAAGTATGGCAATAGATAATTAGCAAAGGGAAAGGCAATTACCGCCACATTTATACTATGTCATGTTGAGCGAAGCAACGTGTTGTTCGTTGCGAAGTCGAAACATCCCCTGGAAAGGTACCATATGAATGTCTTTCGTGCAATTATGTCATTGCGAGACGCCGATTGAAAAACAATCAAGTAAAAGAAGTTATTTTTCTAATCGTGCACGCTCGGGTGCCGTGGCAATCCCCCGAAAGGGTTCCGTTCGTCTAAGTCTACTTATGGCAACGTCACTATTGCAGCCCTTCTACAAGTGGCGTCCCTCTTATTCACTAACTTTTGGTAATACCCCCGCAGCACCGCTTCCCCGACCACCCACCCCTCATGGTCAAGGGCGCGTTGTTTTTTAGGATAGCGAAATACCACTTTTTCAATTGCTGTGATTACAACAAGAAATTTACTTACTGTTCCATAAACATACAGGGTTGGCAGATTCTGTTATTTTCCCGTTTGCAACGCCTGCACTATGGCTTTGGCGGAAAGTTCCGCAACTTCCATTGTGCCGCAGGCGGTGCCGATACGGTCAAGCCAATGGGCGTCGCTGTTTGTAATTACTATTTTGTCTGCGACAAGTCGCTTATGCTCGTCTGTTGCGTGTTTGCTCAGTTCCACCGCCGCGTACTCGTCGATTACTTCTCCCAGCACCTGCAACATGCTGTTTTCCTCACGGTCGACATGTGCCGCAACCGCAACGCCGCCAAATTTTTTGGCAAGTTCCGGTACGTCATCGACAGCTATGTTTGCGCCGATGTGCAGCAGCCTCGGCTCGTTTCCGACAACATTGTCGTCCTCGTCGTACAGCAACTGATTGCCGAATATGTCCGCGCGATTGCCTATCTTCTGGAAGTCTATCGCCTCAAAAAAGGCAGTTAAATGTGCCAAAGTGTCAAACAAACACAACACGTGTATATCTTCTGCCGTTTGCAGTTCCATGGCAGGTACCACGCATACGCCGTAAGCCTCGCCTGCGGCAAGCGCGACGGCAACGTTGCCTATCGCATTGTGGTCGGACACGGCAACAGCGTCCAGCCCTGAGAGTTTAGCATACCCTACAATCGTAACGGGGGTCATATCGTCGTCCGCACACGGCGACAATGCGCTGTGTACGTGCAAATCGTACTTAATCTTCATTGCAGCACACCGCCGCAATGGCATCGTAGACGGGCAAAGTCGTAGCAATTACGTTTATGCCCTGTGTTTTGGCGCGTTCGACAAGCGTCGGGTCGGGCAGGCAGCCTTCGCACAGCACGACAACCGCCACGTCGGCAAGCACGGCAACCGCCGCCACGTTGACGTTGGTCATCACCGTGTACCAGGCGCAGTTTTCCGGCGCGCGCCCCATGACGAAGCTGAGCAAATCGCCTGCATATCCGCCAACGATTTCGCGCGAAAAATCCGCTTGATTTACCGTGGTTGCATTCAGCATTTCCGCAAGTTTGTCAACCGTCACTTTTGCCTCCCGTTGCGGCTGTTCCTACTGCAATAGGGCAGACGGAATCCGCAGGTATACGCCCCATAACCACGTCTTCGCAAAAAGCCGTACAACTCGGCGCGCCGCAAATGCCGCAATCTTTTTTGGGTAGTTTCTTGTACATTTCCTGCACTGCAAGCAACCTTGCAAACGCCAGCGTGCGGTCGTTTCCGAAGGTGCTTTCGCCGTGTTCGGGCAACTTTTCCGCCATAAAATACGACGTCGGCTTGCCCGTTTCCGACAAGGTTATGCCTACCTGCGGAAATTTTTGCCGCAGCTGTCTGAGCCTTGCACGCGCGACAAAGGGGTTTTCCACATTCAGCACACCGCCGACACAACCGCTTGTGCAGGCGTTGAGTTCAACAAATTCCACGTCTTTCAGGCTGCCGTTTTCCAATGCTTCCAGTATGTTGACGACGTTTTCGATGCCGTCGGCAGCAAGATACTTACGGCACATCGCGCCTGCGGCTTCACCGCCGCTGCTTGCCCACTGCAAACCGAGTATACCCATTTCCGACAGGTTTCGCGCGTCGTCCAGTTTGCCTATTTCCGTAACCAACTTCATGTACACTTCCGCGACGGACAACACGCCGTCCACGTAGTTGCGATTGACAGTGCAACCTGCCTTCAGCGCGTACACCTTGGCAGGACAGGGCGAAATGAAAAACACGCCTATGTCCTCTTCCGCAACGCCGCGTTTTGCAACCTTTTCACGCGCAAGTTTCGCCGCGACGTCAACCGGTGCAAGCAGCGGAAGCAGATTTCCGAGCAGGTTTTCAAACCGCTGCGAAACCAGTTCCAGCACGGCAGGACATGCGGTGCTTATTATCGGCTTTTTCAATTTGTCGTCGGCAAACAATCGCTGCGTAACCTGCGAAACCAGTTCCGCGCCGATACCCACTTCGTACACGAAGTCGAAACCGATGTTGCGAAACGCCGTAAGTATGTAATTTATGTCCTTAATATCGTCAAACTGTCCGTAAAAGGACGGCGCAATCAGCGCGACCTTGTACTTGTAGTTGTTTACGATGTCAAACTTGTCGTAACTGGGGATTTTGGCATTGGACGGACAGATACGCACGCACTCGCCGCAGGCAATACACTTGTCGTAAATTACGCAAGCCTTTCCGTTTCGTATGCGAATAGCCTCGGTGGGACAACGTTTGATACACGAGGCGCAACCTATGCACTTGTCTTTGTCCAACGTTACCGTGTGCAGCCGTTTGAGTTCGCTCATGACGACCCCTTTTTGTTCGGACAAAAGCCCGTTTTAAGCAAAACAACGTCGCTTTCAGTCCGATTTTTTGTAATGATTTTTTATGTACGTATATGTTTTTTGATTACCGACCGCGTAAATGTCCGACCGTAAGAATGCGGAAGACCGTTTCCTTGTGCCGCCGGTATCGTCAACATCGATTCTTCCGCGACGTATTGCCGGCAACGGCACTTCCATGGCGAAAAACTTGTCAATGGAAATTTACCACCAGCAGTATTTCCGTGCCTACGCCGACGGTACTTCTGATGTCGAATTTGTCGGTGTTTTTAAGCATGTTGGGCAAGCCCATACCTGCGCCGAAGCCGAGGTCGCGTATCTCTTCCGAAGCGGTACTGAACCCGGGTTGCATTGCCTGATTTATGTCGGGAATACCTTTGCCCGTGTCCACAAGGCGAACCTCGATGCGGTCCACGTAGATGTCGGCGATTGCTTTGCCGCCGTTTGCGTGGATAACCATGTTTATTTCACCCTCGTACATCGCAATGGCAATGCGTCGTATGTCGTAGGCGTTGATACCCATGCTTTTGAGGCAAAACTTCACCTTTTCGGTGGCTTGACCTGCGGAAACAAAGTTGTTGCCGTCTACGTCATACTCGAGGTGAACGCACTCATTCATAGCAAGTACCGGAATTCAGTCCTGCCGCATACAGCATTCCGCATGCGCTGAACATACGGTGCGCCGTAACCAGCATAACCAGATTTTTGCTTTTGGCAAGTTGGATTGCCTCGTCGCTGGGGCGTTTGCCGCGCACGAAAACAATGCACAACATGTCCATCATTTCCGCCGTGCGCACCACCTGAGGATTACACAGCCCCGTGATAAGCACAGCCTGGTCCTTGACGTAGGCAAGCACGTCGCTCATCATGTCGCTGCCGCATGCCGCGTACACTTCGCGGTCGGCAAATTCCTCACAGCAGACAAACTCGGCATTGAGAATTTCGGCAATTTTACTTATTTTCATAAAGAACTCCTGACAACACCCCGATTTCTACCCAAAGTTTTGGGAAGAGGGGCTTGGGGAAAACGCGTTTCTCAAAACGGTTTCTATCCAAAACCGTCTTTACAAATCAGTTATACTTCTCTAAAATCCCCGCCACATCATCCGGCGTAATCTTGCCGTAAACATCGTCGTTGATTGTCATGACGGGCGCAAGTCCGCAGCAACCTACGCAACGGGTCGCGTCCAGACTGAATTTGCGGTCGGCGGTGCATTGTCCGCTTTCCACGCCAAGCACTTCCTTAAGTTTGTCGTAAATGTCGCCGGAGCCCTTGACGTAGCACGCCGTACCGAGGCAAATGCCGATGCGGTACTTTCCCTTGGGGTACAGCGAAAACTGCGAGTAAAACGTAACTACGCCGTACACGTCGGCAAGCGTAACACCCAATTCTTCCGCCACGATCATCTGCACTTCGTAGGGCAGGTAGCCGTACAATTCCTGCGCGTATTGCAATGCAGGCATGGTTGCGCCACCCAGCGGCAACAATTCGCGGCACTTAGCGCGCAGTTTAGCTTCCTGTTCGGGCGTGCCTTCAAACGGCAATGTAGAACCTTTCATCGTAAACCTCCGTATCGTGCGCCGTTAAGTTCGGCAGCACTCGTAAATTTCGCAATTAAACAATGTAGTCATATCACTACGGATAAAATACATATCCGAATTATTATACCATAGTATGCCTTTTGCGACAAGATTCTTTTTGAAAACAAAAGATACAAAAAACTTACGAAATCATAGATATTTTTTATATGGCTTTCGTTGTCGTCAACAATACCGTAGCAAAAAAAAATACCGCTCGGCAAAAAAGTCGGGCGGTATCTGATTTTGTTTTGTTTTTAATGCAGCTGCGCCGCGCAGTCACACTTTTGCGGCAACTGCACCAACGCCGACGTTTGCTAACTCATGTGTTTGCGCATATGTTCGGCAGCCTTGTGCGCCTGGCGTTTTGTTTCGAAACGTTCGGAGCGCACCAGCACTTTGTTTGCCCCCGTGGCAAGCGTGAAGCGATATCTTGCGCCGTCGTAGTACACTGCAAAGCGCGGATATTCGTCCTTTTCGTACGAGTCGTCTACGGCGTTTGCGCAAGCGGTTTTTACAATGTTTACGTACTGTTTTGCCGTTGCCGCACTGTCGAAGTTGTCCACAGCCGAAGCAATCACGTTGCCGCTGCCGTCGCACACGTCGAATGTGTAGCCGCTGTTTTCTTCGCGTATCACGTAACAGCCTTTGCCGCGCTCTTTAACGCGGATCTTGCTGACGACACCCTTCGGTTTTTTGTGCGAAGCGGCGTAGAACATCGCCACGAAGATGAGCATAAACAGCATGCCTGCCAGTATGGCGGTAACTATCGTGTAAGTGCAGGTGTGCAAGTACAGCACGTATGCCGTTTCGCCCGCCGACACAAACGCCCACAAGCCTGCCACGATGTTGATGCCGATGTGTCCGCCAAAGCAAACAACCACCGTTATCATAAGCACCGACACCGCGCACAGTGCGACAATCGCCCAGCTGAGACAGTCGTTGTTGTGCACGTCTACGGGGTTGCCGACGACAATCCATGTGGACAGGTGGTCGGTTTCAAACACCAGACAGCCGCCTTCGATACGCGACGGAACCACCTCGACCGTGCCGTCCTCGGCGTAGTGCAGCAGTCGCACGTTGCCGCCAAGTTGCTGACGAAGGCTCAGGCGCAGACGCACCGTAAGTTTGCCTGTCGGGCTGACTTCGACGCCGTTTGACACAAGGCGAATTTCGTAAGCGTCCTTAATTTCGTCCTTGCCCACCGCGTTTGCCAGTTTGTCCGTCAGGGGGATTTGACTTGTAACCAGTTTCACGTCCAGCGTAACGTTGCCGGGCATATCCGTTTCCGAAGTTACGTCGACGTCGCGTTCGCCCCCGCTCGGGACAGCGTTCCAGCGGTTTACCGTACCGACGGGCAACACGAAGTCGTCAATGGACAGCAGACTGAACCACATTTTGCCGTTGCCGTCCAGGTAAATGACGTCGGAATTGCGGTCGTAGGTAAACGCAATGCGGTAGCCGCCGTTTTTTGCGCCGTCCTTTACGGCAAAACGGAGGGTCATCACCTTGCCCGTGCCGTAGCAGTTGTTGTCCGACATCCATTGAAACACGGTTTTGTCCGTTTCCGCGCCCGACGTAAACAGGTTCATGTCCTGAAGCGCGTCGCCTGCCGTGTAGCCGACGTAGGTCAGCGCGGTTTTGTCGTACTCCAGGTTGAGTTTCATCACGGCAACGCCGTTGTTGGCAGTCATGTTTACGTCCACAAGCAGGTTTCCGCTCTCGTCCTTGCCTGCGTAGGAAAGGGCAATTACGGGGCCTTGCTCACGCAGTGCAACGCGCCAGTAGCCGTACAGTGTAAGGTTGTATTCGGGCATAACGTCACCGGCAAACTTCTGCGTGTAGTACTTGTCGGTGTACCAGCCCACAAAGGCGTATCCCTCACGGCTCATCTGCGGAAAAGTAAGCGTTTGGTTGTAATTTTTTGTATACGTATATGTTTTTTGCGCAACGTCGCTGATGTCGTCCGCCACGTAGAAGTCCACAGTGTAACTTTTGGCAATGGTGTCGAACACAGGCTCAAACACCACTTCGTCCGCCTTGTCCGAAAGGGCCTGCTGCCACTTTCCGCCAAAAATGTAGGTGTACTTGCTGTCCTCGGGGCGAGTGGGTTCCTTGCCGGCGTAGGCAGGTGCGGGCGTACCGTAAGCCACCCTGACGCTTCGCCACAATTCCGTACCGTCGTAGTTGACAAACACGTAGTAGAAGTCGTCTTTGGTCACCGTCACCGTTCCGTCAACGGTTGCTACGGGCTGCTTCTTGCCGATGTCTGCAAGGGTGTTGTCGGGGTCTACGCGCACCGCCACGGTAAAGTTGTCGGCGGCAGATTCCGTCAATCCCTCAAACACCAGCGTGACAAGCACGCCTTCGGACTTGTCCGGCACCATGCCGACCCAGTTGAACAGCGGTTGATTGCGATCGATATTGTAGTCCAGCGTGTGAGATTTCAGCGCAGTGCCGCGGCGCACTTCCACCAGTTTTACCGCGTCAAGGTCGTACCCCAGTGCCATGCGCAACGAAACAAGACCGCTGTTACCCGTCAGGGTGACGTCCACTTCGAAGCGTTGACCGCGGTGAATGGTTTTGCTTTGCACCGTCACTGTCGGGGCGGTTTCGGCTTGCGCGCCTGCAACGCCTGCAAAAAGCAACGCCGAAACAAGCAGCAACACGGCAACCAACATTGCCTTATATTTAGTTTTGCTTTTAGTTTTACTCATGATTTTTCCGTGCCGCACTTCCGCGCGGACTTTTATTTTTACCGTTTGCTTGCCTTGACGGCGAGAAGTACCACAAACACAATTACCACCGCCACACATGCGCAAACAATGCCTGCCGTTTTGCCGTCGATTGCAAAGGGCACTTCCGTGTCAATCTGCACGTTGTTGCTGCCGTCCACAGTAATGCGAGCCGCCTGCACCGTAACCGGCACGTCAACGTTGCCGCTTGTCAGCGCGTCCTCGCACACAAGGTTTACCTTGTACGTGCCTGCCTTTGCGCCGTCGTTCAACTTGAAGTACAGCCGCATAAGCATGCCCGTGGTTGCGTTTTTGCTGCCCGGTCCGTACACAAAGCGGACGTTGTCCACTTCCGTATCGGTGCCGCTTGCCGTAAACGCAAGCCCATTCAGTGCCTCGTTCCAGTTGAACGCGCGAACGTACGTCAGCGCCGTTTCGTCGTACTCCAGACGCAGTTTAAGCGCGGTAAGCCCCACATTGCGAAGCAACACCACGTCGATGTACACGCCGTCGCTGTCGGACGTTCCGCTCATCTTGACAAGGGTTTCGCCGTCGTCGGCATGCGCCGTGTCCGCCCCGAAAATCGGAGCGAACACAACCGCCGTAAGTAGCAAAATTGTAAGTAAAATCGTAATACGTTTCATTTTTTTAGCGTTTTATGCAGCCTTGCCTACGCCAAACGTCGTCGGCAAAAGCGCGTAAATTCTGTTTTCTATTTTCGTGTTTACAGCCTGTGTTTCGGCATTGCCGCTGTCAGCCTTTTCCGGCGCAACTACCGCGCCGTCGACCACCTTGTAGCCGTCCTGCTCTACCATAGCCATACGCAACGTAGCGACATCTCTGATGTCGTTTGTGCTGCCCTCTACGCAGTCAACGTTGGCAACCGCCGCAAAGAAACGCACGTAACCTTCGGCAAGAGTTTTGCTTGCTTCTTCGTATTCCTTGCCTGCTTCGACAACGGTGATTTTGTAGCCGCCGACGATGTACTGACGGTACAGCACAATGTCGCTGTTGCCCACATTTCCGTCGCCGTCCACGTCGCCCAAGCCTATTGCCAGTTCGTACTTGGCGTAAATTGTCGTTTCCGCGTTGGGCATTGTCGTAATCTTCGCTGCAAAGTCACTGCCTGCAAAGTAGCCGTCGAACGCAAGCCACGATGCGTCCTTTGCCTGGTAGAAGTTTTCGATTGCAGTAGCAGTAAACTCCTTGTTTGCCATTACGTTGTAGGTAAGTGTTTCAACAACGTTTTCTTTGTAGTAAACCAAAAGCGTAAGTTTGTGTTCGCCAAGGATTTCTGCCCACTTAGCCGTCAACATAACGTCCGCTGTTGCGCCTGTTGCTGCAAAGTCAAAAGCCGTTTCTGCGTTTTCTTCAAACCATCCAAGCAGGTTGTAGCCGTCAAATGTCAGCTTCGGCGCGCTGAATTTTTGTCCTTCAAAGCGGTACTGGTCTGCAATTTCTTTTTCGCTGTTGTCCGGCAAAGCAGCGTCAAACATTGCAAAGTAAACTGCTTTTGTCGCAACCGTAGTACCTTCGGCAAAAACATAGTTGGTTCCGCTTACGAGCGTTGCAGTATAGGTGTTATCTTCACCAAGTGTCAATTTGTCGCTTGCTACGATAGTAATGCCGTCAGCGGTAAGCGCAACGCCGTCAACGGTGGCGTCGATTGTTCCTGCAACTGCCTTGTCAAACGTTACATCGTAGTGCACTTGTCCGTCGGTGGAGTAGTCGGCTTCGCCAACGGTAATCGTAATTGCCTTAATCGTGTAAGTTTCGGTAAGGTGACCTTCCGCGCCGTTGCACACAACCGTAATTACTACCGTGTATTCGCCTGCGTTTGTCAGTTTTGCGGTCTTGTAATCAAACGTTTCGCCGTTTACCGTCATGGTAATGACGGCGTTTGCCGTAACGTCGGTGTTGCTGCTGTCCTTGACGGTAATGTTGCCGTCAAAGTTAAGCGTTGTGCCGTAGTAAACTTCCGTTGCAAGGCTTACGGTCACCGTAAGGTCGGCAATGTATGCCGTAACTTCAACGTCACCCGTTGCCTTGTTGCCGCCTGCAAATGTGTAGTTGACAAATTCGTTGCCCAGCGTATACACAAGGCTGACTTTGCCGGTCAGTTCCGTCGCGCCGCTTGCAAGGTTTGCCTTGTCCAGTTCGTAGCCGCTTACTTCTGCAAAAGCGATAGTTCCGTTGACGGTATCGCCGCCGACAAGTCCGCTGACCGTTGCGACAAATTCACCGGCGTTGTTCCACACCGCTTTGCCGTCGGCGCCGAATGCCTTGCGACCGTAGCCGTTGTCCGCTGCAAAACTTACGGTAATTACCTTTGCGTTTACGGTAACGTTAGCCGTCTTTTCTGCCGCCGCGTAACCGTCCTTCGCAGGGAACGCAACCTTAACTTGGTATGCGCCTACGTTTTTGGCTTCGGCAACTTCGGTAAGTTGTTCGCCGTCCACCGTGTACCAGGTTACAACCGCTTCGCCCGTGTAATCTTCGCCGTGGGTTGTCGTGTAGGCAACGTCCTTGCCTGCGCCTACGGTAAGGCTTGCGCCCGTGTAGGTGAGAACTACGTCATCGAGAGTAATTGTAACGCCCTTAAGCACAACTACGGTAATTGTGTTGGCTTCAACCGTTGCAACGCCGTCCGCCACGTACTCGTTGCCAGCAGTTGCCTTGACCGTCATGCCGAAGTCGCCTGCGACAACTTCCGTAACACCTGCCTTAAGCTTGTAGGTTACGGTTGCAAGTACGCCCGTCTTGCCTTCGACAACGCTTGCGACAACCTTTTGTTCGGCAAGTGTAACGTCGTTGGTTACGGTGATGTTGTTGTTTCCGCTTTCGTCGTTGCCAAACGCGTTGCCCGCCTCGACGGAAACAAGGGTAAGTTTTTCACTGTTGTAGGCAAGGTCACCCTGCATCATGTTGATGCCCTGGTTTGCCGTAATGTTGTATGTAACGCTGAACTGTCCTTCGGCGTCGATTGCAAGGGAAGTTTGACCTTCAGCCGCAACGACGGTTTCCTTGACGGTGAACTTAGCCGTGTAATCGTAGTTGCACACAGTGCAGACGTTGTTTACAATCGTGCATGCTTCCGTCACGGTAGGCGTGTCGCAACCATCGACATTGCAGGTTTTGACGTGCGTTTTCGTTCCGTCCACGTGCTCCCATTCGGAATACGCGTGGGTGTGGGAAGCAGCCTTACGACAAACAATTACATCCATTTGCCCAGACGAATAACAAGAGAAAATCTTACTACTAGAGTTATACATAAGCCAATTTCTCGTATTAGTTCCCTGTGCCTTTATCGTTGCAACACTAGTTTTGCTATCAATTGAAATAGTCCAAGAGCTATTATCAGATAGAGTTTCTTCCGTTTTCATATAATTTTTCGATGAACTTGCAGCATATAAGTATCCAGAACCCGTATCAAGTGCAAAAGTGTTATCTTTATTGCCTTGTTGCAAAACAAGCACTTGTACACTTGATGTTATTTGAACCCCATTTGCAACAGCAACCACACTCGTTTCGGCACGATTGTTGCCGTTTTGAGTAGTAGATATGGCTCTATCCATATCTTTATTAACAATTACTATTTCATCGCCAACTTTCAATGAAGAAGCATCCTTAACAATTTCATACACTTCTTCCGCTGCATTTGCCTTTGTGCCGGCAACGGGCATAATTGTCAACGCACATGCAAGCGTGAGAACCAACGCGAGCAATGCGCACAACAACGTTTTGTTTGTTTTTGTCATTTTCTTCCTCCTATTTTCCAAGGTCCGCGACCTTTTTTACTATTTTCGCACACATGCCGCTACCACCTTCTTCCCGCCCTTGCCATGCCGTGCGGGCGGTCGGGGAAACGGCGCTGTGGGGGGGTACTCTTAAAGCGTTGACGAGAAAGCGTTTACGCCTTACCCCTCATCCGTCACTGCGTGACACCTTCTCCCCAAGGGCGAATGCTTTGATGTGGCTGCACCTTTGTTTATACGAAAGGCGTTTACATGGTACCCTTCCGGGGGATTGGCACCCGAGCGTGCACGATTAGAAAACAGTCTGATTTACTTGATTGTTTTCCGTCGGCGGCTTGCAATGACATGATTTGATAAAGGCTTTGCTTAATGGACTGCTCGTTCTTTTTGCTTTTTACAACAAACAACGTTCCTTTGGCCATGAGGGGTGGGCGGTCGGGGAAGCGGCGCTGTGGGGGTATTACCCAAAGTGCTGACGAGAAAGTGTTTACGCCTTACCCCTCATCCGTCACTGCGTGACACCTTCTCCCCAAGGGCGAAGACTTTGATGTGGCTACACCTTTGTTTACACGAAAGGCGTTTGCAAGGTACCCTTTCGGGGGATTGCCACGGCGCGACAAATACTGTCGCTTCTCGCAATGACATAATTGCACAAAGGGCGTTTTACAATGGCGCTTCCGCAGAGATTGCTCACACGCGCAACGCACCCCTTTTGCCGCTTGAAAGTCAGCGACATTTCCCCCGTTCCGTCGGGGGAATTTCACTCGACTTCGCCTACGGCTTCGCTTGGTATGACACTTTTTACGTACCGCCGAAGTTGGCACACTTGAAGTACACAAGCCGATTGCAAACGGTTAGCAAGCGATATCGGGGGTGGCGAGGTGTTGCCAATAAAGGGACATCACCGCGAGCCTGCGGCTGGGAAGCGTACCTACCACTAAGCCACAATAGGCGAAGCGGCGCGAGGCATCAGCCGCTCCCATATTGGCAATTCCTCGGCAGGACCCCCTACACCAACCACCGCACTTCGGCGCCCTTTTAGTAGTGAGTGCACGCCGTGCTGCCGCAACTTTAACACCGCTACCGCGGATTCCGCAAACGAAAAAACCGCAACAGGTGACAATTCGTCCTTGTCACTCCTTGCGGTTGATGTCAATGTGTGCAGTTGTAAAATAAGAGTCAGCAAAACCTGCGCATATTTGTGCGCATGCAAACATACTTGTGCCGTTGTGTGCAACAAGTGCAGTAGTCATTGCTCCTCTCCCCAAAGCATTGCCAAGTAATATAAACGTATAGTATAAGTTACATTGTATTTACTATTACAGTATACGTTGAGCGGGAGCAAAAATCAAGCGAATTGCCGACATTTGACGAATTTTGTCGAATTTCTTTTGCAAAACGGACAGCGCGCCGCCCGGATTGCGACGAAATCAGTCGTTTAGTAGGTACAGCACTAAGCAACACCCAACAAACAATCGATTAGTTTCTGACGGCGTTTTCTGCCAAAATGTTTGCGTCGACGACAGGCAACTGTAACGGCACAAGTCCGGGTTGCGCCGTAATCAAAACAACCTGACTGCGTAAATAAGGCAACAATATCGCAACGGAATTTACATCCAGAATTTGCTTGCGCACTTTTTCTTCCAACAGTCCGGCATTGACAAGTTCGACATCCGCCTGCAGCGTTACAGAAACAGACAAGCGCGCGTCATCGTCGGCGGCAGTTACTTGCAAAACCACCTGCTGGGATTTTTCGTCAATTACATTAAAAACAACACCGAATGTGTACTTAATTTCCAATCGGGCGTCATCGGTGGGTTTGCGACGTACTGTACTTTCGGTAAAGCACAAATTTTTCACTTCCAACTTGCCTTCTATGACAGCGGAATCAACCATTTTTTCCATTGTTGTCCCCCCTTGCCTACCTTAACAAAGCACAGGGCTTGCCGCTACCGTGCCTACATGCCTTTGACTGAATGCCACAGACATAGACTGCACGAATACGGTACCTTGCACCACATGTTGTTTTTTTCGAGCCATAAACAATTCGTAATCTGTTTTGATTGCCGCTAACTTTTCCACGGGAAAGCCCGTCGCATCGCAAAACTTTACCATTTGTTCTGCCGTTACCATACGAGTGCCGCTAAGCATGTAATTTACTTCGGCGGGAGTTACGCCCATATTTAACGCAAGCCATTTTTGCGTATGCCCGGTAGCCGTCAGAATAGTAGCCATTATTTTACTTGGATGCACCGCATAATTCCTTTCCATGATTTTCTCCTTTTTGTGTTTTCAAGGATTTCCTGCTCACAAATTTTTGTATTCGTGAGCGTCGATTTTTTGTATATTTATTTCTATGCCGTCATTGTACGGGATGAGATACATTCGATACGGCGATTTTCTCTTTTTAGGAATAATCCGAATCGAATGCGCATTGTTTTTCGAACCGGTGACTTTTTCCAGATTGTAACCCGGCACGAATTTCATAATATCAAAAATGTTGTCCAGCTTTTCCAAAAGAATCATAAGCGCCTGCAGTCCGTCAATCAATTCTTTGTTGTGGTTGAACTCCTTTTCCATTTGATTTTCATCGTTACACAACCGTTCTATTCTGTTGTTGGCATAGGTTATGCGCATTTTTTCTCCGGTAAAAATTGCAATTTCAAATTAACATATTTGTTAATTTACTCAAGTATACACTATTTTTCGTAATTTTACAAGTCAATTTTGCATTAAAAAAGTTAAATAACAAAAATTTTTTGTCGAAAAAAAATCGGACAAACGCGAAATGACAAAAATTTTGCCATTCGACGCACTGTCCGATTTTGATACAAAAGATAAACTCTGCGCACGCAACTTTTGTTAAAAGCTGTTTTCCGTCCGACGGCAAAATCAGTCGTTTAGCAGGTACAGCACCGCCATGGCAACGGCGACGTAGCAGGTTTCGCGTTCAGCCGCTATGCTGTATTCGTAATCCTTGACGCCGATGTTGTCCACAACCTTGCGGCTGCCGAGAAGCGGACAGTTGAGCCGGGCGCGTTCCAGGTAGTCCTGCAAAATGCCGCCTGCCGTGCCGTAGTACTTGACAGGGTCGGAATACGCGCTGAGCCCCAGGTCGACGACGGCGTCCACACCGCTGAATGCCGCAACGGCGTTGTCCAGCACTATGCCGCGGCGGCGCGTAACAAAGTCGTCGGCAGGCAGATACCACACAAGCGTGCTGTTGAACAGTTGCAGACAGTGGATGAGTTCGTCCACCTTGTTGGCGTCACGATTGCCCACCGCAAGCACCGACAGATTGCCCAGCCCGTCTGCCTTGACGGACAGCGCAAGAAGGTCGGCAAGCACGCCGATGGGGTCGTAACGTCCCGAGCCGCCGTTTACCACGCTGCAACGCGCCTTGGCGGCGAAACTTTTGGCAAGATTATCGTTTTCACAGGAAACAACCACGGTATTTACGCCCATATCGTCAAAAAGTTGGCAATGTTCCAGCGGTTCTTCCGCGCCGAACACGGGCAATGCCGTACCCGACAGATACGCCGTGGCAAGAGAAACCCCCGTACTGGAAGCGCAGGGCTTGCTCCACACGCCTGCAACCACCTTGCCTGCAAGTTGCGGTCCCTTTTTGAAGGAGGACAGCACTATGCGGCGCATTTGTCCGGCGATTTCCAATATGTGGTTGATTTGCGCCTTGTCAAGCGACGTAAGCGACAGTAAATTTTTCATTGTTATTGCTCCCGTTGTATTTTGCGAGATTTTTATTTGAGTGAAACGAAGTGTAGCCGAAACTCTTGTAGCGGTTTCCTTCGCAAGATGTCACGGAACAGACCATATTACAGACGAGCGGAACCCTTTCGGGGGATTGCCACGGCTACGCCTCGCAATGACATATTTCAGAAAAGGCTTTAATAAAGTGCGCCGCCGTAGTCATTCAAATACCAAAAACTACATTTTTGTCGATAAAAAACGCATACGTTGCGATTTTTTTATTACAGATTACGTTACTACTCCTGCTCGGACGGAGTGAGCGCGGACGGCTCGATGTCGTCAAGCACGCGGGTAAAGTAGTCGGGCAACGGCGCGGTAAATTCCATTTGTTGACCCGTGCGCGGATGCACGAAGGACAACTTCCACGCGTGAAGCAACTGCCCCCTAAGCCCCCACTTTGCGTCCTTGTGCCCGTAGGTAACGTCACCGACAACGGGATGACCCAGCACTTTCGCCGCGTGTACGCGTATCTGGTGGGTGCGCCCCGTCTTGAGTTCAAACCGCACGTAGCAGTAGTTGCGGTAGCGGCGCAGTACGTGGTAGTAGGTAAGCGCGCTTCTGCCGCCCTCGACGACGTCCATTTTTTTGCGGTCGCTTTTGCTTCTGCCTATTGGCTTGTCCACAAAGCCGTCGTCAAATTTCAGATTGCCTTCCAGCAGTGCAAGATAAATGCGGCGGCAGGTCTTGACCTGTATCTGACGTTGCAATTCCACGTGAGCAAAGTCGTTTTTTGCAACGACCAGCAAGCCGCTTGTGTCCTTGTCCAGCCTGTGCACGATGCCGGGGCGCAACACGCCGTTGATACCTGACAAATCGTGCACGCAGTACAACAACGCGTTGACAAGCGTACCGGTGTAAATGTTGCTTGTGGGGTGCACGATCATGCCCTGCGGTTTGTTGATGACGGCAAGGTCCTCGTCCTCGTACACAATGTCCAGAGGGATGTTTTCCGCCTTGATGTCAAGGGGCGCGTCGTCGGGAAGAGTTACCGAAACTTCGTCGCCCACCGCCACTTCCTCGGCGCACTTGGTGACAACTTTGCCGTTGACGGTAACGCCGCCGCTTGCGATAAGTTTCTGCGCGTGGGTACGCGTAAGACATGCGACGTTGCCTACAAACACGTCCAGTCTGCGGCAGTATTCGTCACAAATTTCGCATACCGTTTTCATTTTTCGCCACCGTTTTTGCCGTTTTCCGCTTCTTCGGCGGCGTTGTCTGCGTTGTTTTTTTTCACGGCGTTCCCGCCCGTTTCGGCGGTGTTTTGCAAGTCGTTTGTCCTTTCGCCTCTATTTTCCGTCGCGTCATTGTTGCCGTCGGTTGCGGCACCTTCGTCGTTGCCGGTTTGCGTTTTCGTCGTTTGTCCGTCGGCGTTTTCGTCACCGTTTGCCGCCGTGCGTTCCTCGCCGAAACCGTTGACAAGCGAATCGGGGTCAAACACCACTATCGCCAGCACCGCCAGCACCACGCCCACCGTCAGAAAACTGTCGGCGACGTTGAATATCGGCGGAAAAATCGAAAAGGAAATGAAGTCGCGCACCTTGCCGCTGAAAAACGTGCCGTCGGTGCACACAAAAGCGCGGTCGATTGCGTTGCCGATTGCTCCGCCAACGATAAAGGCAAACCCCACCTGTCCGCACACGCTGCGACTACGCGCACGCACAAGAAAATAGGCGTACAGCGGCGTTGCGGCAACCGTGATGATAAAAAACATGATGTCGGAGGCGCGCCCCTTGAACATGCCGAAAATCGCGCCCTCGTTGTATGTGGCGGTAAAACGCAAAAAGTCGCCCATCACCTTGACGGATTTGCCCTCGGTTGCCCCCAGAAGCCCGTCGAAAATCCACAGTTTTGTAAGTTGGTCTGCCAGTATGCACACCGCGATTACCGCAACGTAAACGGCAATGTACACAGGCAATTTAAGTATCTTCTTTTGTTTCATAGCGTTACTTGTCAAATGTAAAAATGTCCTCTGCGTCGGGTTGGCTGAACACGCGCGAAGTTTTTGCCTCGGCGGTGCCCATTATGGCGCGCTTTTGCAACTTGCGGTAGTAGGGAACGAGCAGAAGCAGGCACACCAGGCTGAGCCCCAGCGCGACAAGTTTCGGGTACAGGCGCGTGTACACCAGGTTGAGATTTACCAGTTGATTGACGGCATTGTCGCAAACGGCGGCAAAATCGCTGTCGGCAAAAGTTGCCGCTATGCCACTGACGACTGCGTTTGTGCGTGTGACCGCTTCCGCACCGACAAAGTTGTCAAGGCTTGCAAAGTTGTCCGACGACGTGTTCATTACGCAACGATTTGCGTTTGCGCTTTCGGCGTATGCCATGCCGTCGTAGTTTCCGCTGAAGAAAAACGCCACGGGAATGCCCGCCAGACGGAAAGGTGTGTGGTCGCTGCCCTGAATTGTTTCGTAATAGCCGTAGCCGTACACGTCGTAACCGTTGGTCATTACACCCTTGCGGTAGGGTTTTTCGGCAATGCCGTCGACGTGCGACTTAAACAGGTCGGCGATGTCGGTGGACTTGTTTTCGCAATGCAAGTACAGTTTGTCGCCGAACACAAGGCTGTCAAGGTTTATCATAAGCGCGGTGCGTTGTTTGTCGGCTTCGCTCATACCGTTTACGTAGCCGTAGGAGCCGACTAAGCCAAGCTCCTCGCCACCGAACGCCACAAACACAAGGTCGTAGGGTACAAAACGGCTGCCCGTCGCAAACGTTTTGAGAAGCGTGTACAGCGCAGCCACACCGAAGGCATTGTCGCCGACGCCGTTGCTGCCGCTCACCGCGTCATAATGTGCGCCGATAATGATTTGGCGGTCGGTATTCGGGTTGTCCAGTTTGCAGGACAGGTTGAACACCGCGCGGTCGTAACCTGAAACACGGTCAATTGCCGACGGAGAAGTTTCGGGGAGCAGCTCGTCAAACCTGGTTTTAAGCCAGTCGGCGGCAGCCTTTTCGGCAATTTCGCCGCTTCGGGTCGGGCAAGCCTCGACAAATTGCTTGGCAAACAGATATATCGGGTCGTTTTTGTAATCGGTACTTGCCGCAGGTACGGTTTCGGCACAAGCCGCAACACCGCAAAAAGCAAGGGGCAGAGCGCAACAAATTGCCGCAAGAAGGGCGAGGCATAAAATACGTTTCACAGCAGCACCCCCAACACGACAAGAAGAACAGCCACGGCGACAACGCATGCCTTGGCGTAAGTTACGGTAGTTACGTCGTTGAAGTACAGTTTTGCCGTAACCTTGAAAAAGGCAAACCCCACACCCAGCGTAACCACTATCGGCGAAAGGGTGGTAATCCAAACCGCCGCCACGGGGAAAAACCACGCAAACAGGTTGATTGCGCCGCACAGCAACATGCCTGCGGACAGAAACAGAAACACAACCACGCAGTATTCCGCAACGGGCAGAGAGTGAATTTTGGACAGATTGATAAACACGTTGACAAGCGCAGGCACGATAAATTGCAGTATCACACCCATAATCGCCGCCGCCAGCAGCGACAACGGCAGATTTGCTTCCGTCGTGACAAGGTACGACGCCTGCAAAAAGCGTTGCCAACTTGCAAACACGTAAGTAAGGATAAACAGCACACGGCTGAGCACGTTTGCCATTCTGAAATTTTGTCTTAGTTTACTGAACACTTATTTTTTCTCCGTTTCGGGAATTGTTTTGAATTTTTTAATACGTAGGGTTAATTTCGCCATCACTAATAATTTTTGCGAGTGTGAC
>UMHM01049077.1_pt1 | contig 35488 bp, 46 predicted proteins | sample 1965501 | NCBI WGS metagenome assembly UMHM01 (sample SAMEA4836095, study PRJEB28245) | human gut metagenome | biome: gut microbiome; material: fecal sample | place: Denmark | collected 2008
CTTTTGTTCTTCTTGAAATCTAATTTCTAGTTTGGTTGGGTGAACATTAACATCTATTTTATTTGGTTCCATTTCTAAGTTTAATATTATAAATCCAAATTTTCCGATTGGAAGAAGCCCTTTAAAAGCTTGTTCTGCTCCTGCTGATAATGTCTTGTCTTTTATAAATCTTTTATTTACAAAGAACATTTGATAGCTTCTATTATTTCTTGCTATTTCTGGTTTTCCAATTACACCTGTTACTTTTATATCTTCATATACATAATCTATATCCAGTAATCCATCTGTCGTTTCTTTTCCATATAAATTATATATTACTGTTTTTAAATCTCCATTTCCTGTTGTTTTTAATATTGTTTTATTTTCATTTTGTAACCTAATTGCTACACCTGGATTTGCTAGAGCTATTCTTGTAACTGTATCTTCAATATATCCTAGCTCTGTATAATCTTTTTTTAAGAACTTATATCTTACTGGTGTATTGTAAAATAAATTGCTTATTGTGATTGTTGTTCCTTTTTGTGTTCCAATTTCTTCTTGCTCTAAAATGTCTCCACCTTCTAGTACAATTTTGTTTCCTGTAAATTCATTTTCTGTTTTAGTAATTAATTCAACATGAGATATTGCTGCAATACTTGCTAAAGCTTCACCTCTGAACCCCATTGATTTGACATTTGCTAAATCTTCTGCTGCTCTTATTTTACTAGTTGCATGTCTTTCAAAAGCAAATCTTAAGTCATCCTTTGCAATACCTGATCCATTATCTATTATTCTTATTTGCTTTATTCCTCCATTTTTTACCTCAATATTTATGCTTGTTGCTCCTGCATCTATTGAGTTTTCAACTAGTTCCTTAACTACTGAAGCTGGTCTTTCTATAACTTCTCCTGCTGCTATTTGATTTATTGTTAATTCATCTAATAAAACTATTTTTCCCATAATCTATTCCTTCCATTTTAGTGTATAGTGTAATCAACATAGTGTGTAGTATTATTTTTCACAACTCCGTTTAGACTTATAATATCTCTGTTTGCGAAATTGATAACAATATCATCTCCAACATCTGTAATATCAAAAAAGTTTTCTATATCTGCCCCTGAAAAGTATCTTAATTTTACTTCGTCTACATCTCTTGTTGCTATATTTGAATCAGCTGAGATTATTTCTTGCAATTTAGCTTTTTGTTCACTAGTTAATGGTGAGCCTAGTGTTTCATAGTCCTCGCCTGATTCTAATGCTATATCAACCTTTTTTTGTAACACTTTCATATATGTTTGAAATTTTATAACCTGTGAACCTTGATATGTTTTTCTACTATAATTAATGATTAAACCTGCTAATATTACTAGCAACAATACTGTAATTATAACTATGGTTAAAGTTACTCCTCTATCGTTTTTCATAATACTCCTCCTATTGTTTTTATCTTCCCATATTCTATCATATTGACTTTTGATTTTCAATAATTTTCTTGACATTTTTATTATGTGTGGTAAAATAGTATTAGCTTGCGGGTATAATTTAGTGGTAGAATTCCATGCTTCCGACCTGGTAGCGAGGGTTCGATTCCCTCTACCCGCTCCATTTGAAAAAGTTCTGTAAGTATGTATATTTATATACTTACAGAACTTTTTTCTTGCTATTTTAATGCAAAACTAATGCAGTAGTAAATTTGCTCAGCCTAAAATTTCATTTACTCTTTTTTGTACTGCATTATAGTCATACCCAGCATTTGTTAGTCTTGTTTTTCTATCTGTTCCATTTCCCCAATCCCCTCTTATTACTTCCTTTGCTAACTCATCAATGCTTTTTGAAGGTTTTGGTTCTGTTTTATTCCCTAACAATTTTTTATTGACTATATTTTGTATTTCATTATAATCATATCCTGCATTTGTTAATTTTGTTTTTCTATCCGCTCCATTTCCCCAATCTCCTCTAATTACTTCTCTTGCTAGTTCTTCATTTGTTTTGGTTTGATTTGGTTTAGTCTGTGAAGGTTTTTCTTGTATTGAATTAATTTTGTTTGCTTCTTCTATTATATAGTCCATCTTTGATAGCAAATATTCTCCTGGGCATGTTGTTGCCGTGTACATTCTATGCCATACTAATGTTTTACCCTTTACTAAAGCAATATTATTTCTTTTTGCTATGTCTGCTACTAGTTTTATCAAACTATGTAATGTAACATCTCCTACTTTCCAATCTCCTCCAATTTCGTTGTTTGATGTTTCTATTGTTACTGATTTGCAATTACTATCCCAATTTGAATTAGACCATGCTGTATCTGCTTCATCTACATACTGTGCTATTCTTCCGTCGTTTCCAATTCCATAATGAGCACTTGCTTGTCTATTCCCTTGAAAAATTCTTCCACATTGTTCGCATGTCAGTATTCCAGCCATGTGATGTATTGTTATTGTCTCTATCTTTCTTCCTCTTCTACCACTAGAAAAGTGTGTTGCCTTTATAAATTTCTCTGCTAAACTTGAATTACTCATTATTCCTCAACCCCTTTACCATTATTAAATTCTTTTTCCTGTTCTTCTGATAAGATAATTTCTTCTTCCATAATTTAATCCTCCTTTTTTGGTGTATAGTCTAATGCTGTTTTTACACTATCAAATACTTTTTGTATAAAATTCTTAACCATGTCTTCTGTTATAAATAATTGTAACGGCATTGGTATCATTGCAATCACTTTCTCTACAACATAATTAAATTTTTCATCATTTTGTCCTTTTTTGTACATATCTTCTGCTTTTACTATCATTTGTGTTGCAAATTCTTTAAGCCCATTTTTCTTTATTTGCCATGCTATGTAAATAAAAAAAGCTATTAACATTAAAACAATAGATGCTATTGATATTGTTGTTTGAATGTCCATATTATTTCACCTCACTTTAACCCTAATTTCATATATATAAGTCCTAATGTCACAGCCAAGACAGAGTAGAAAATATAGTCTACTAGTTTATCCCATTTTTTCCCTTTACTTTTTTCAACGTCTTCTAATTTAGCATTTATTCCAGCAACATTTTTTTCAACATTTTCCATGCGGAAATCCATTTTTTCCATTATTGCATATGTTTTTTTAAGCTCATTAATTTCATTTTCATGCTCGTCAAGTCTATGATGTGCAGATTTATCGCTCTGCTCTACTTTTACAATTCTTTCTACTAAATCCGTATTTTCCATGTTTAAACTAATTCTCCCTTTTCATATAATTAAATCAAAATGTATTATCCTCTAATTTTTTGTATAGTAAACTAAAATATCTAATGCAGCACTATTAAATACAGCCCCATGCTTTTCTTTTAATATTGAATCCTGATAAACTGTTAAATTAAAATATACATTCGCTGCTTCAAAATATGGTAAATAATACTTATAATTCAAATGTTTTACGGTTCCATTAACCCTTTGTATTGTAAAATTACCCGTTAGCTTTAAATTAATATCTTCCCAGGTGTCAGTGTTTGCACTCGCATTAGTTGTAATCTTTTTTACATATATTCGTTTTCCAGATATATATTCATTTGTTTCAATTTCTTCGTTTAAATTTATATTTGTTTTTACGGCAGCATTGATTCCATTTTCAATATTGTCCTGAAAAGTATTAAAAGTATCTGCATTTACCTTTGTAACATTGTTCTGAAAATTAATCTTTTCCATCTAATTTTACCTCCATTTCTTTCACTTTTGTTTGCAGCTGTTCTATAATTTTTTGCTGTTCTTGAATAGCTTTCGTTGCTGTTGCTATTAATGCTTTTTCGTTTAGCAGATATGTTTCTTCACTATTTTCTTTTATTACACTTACCAGATTTGGATTAACTTTTTCTAGCTCTTGCGCTATGTAACCCACGTATTCATGTTTTCCATTAGATTTCCAATCATATTGTCTATGCCTGATTTTCATTATTGTGTCAACAGCACTAATTTCTGCATCCTTTATATTTTTTTTAAATTTTTTGTCTGAATTAGCGTTTTGGCAATATATTGAACCTCCTCCTGCGCTAGATTTTAAAACAGCAATTAAATAATCTGTCCCAGTGTTGTTGAATCTTCTAATATTGTCTGAATTTGCTATATCATTAAAAGTTCCATTATTGCCACTAATTTCTCCGCTAGCACTAATTCTATCAATCCCAATTAACGAATTATCCTTAAAATTAAAGTCATAGCCACCCGCTGCTAGTGGGTCTGCATACATTTCTAATTGCTCATACAACTTTAAATACGAACTATTTAATACTAATATTAGATTTCCTGCAGAGTTATAAACGTAAAGATCATCTGTATTTCCTATTGTTGTTTTCTTTCTGTTATCAGTTTCTTGTCCTTGTATGTAGCTACTATTCATGTCTTGTCCTAAAAACAACGTTTTTTCTTGCATTATCAATGGAGCTTCTAACAAGAATTTTCCACCAAATTCTGTCCCTGAGTCGGTGTTGTAACCAGAATAATAAAAAACAGGAAAATATTTTATTTTCCCATTTATTGTCTTATTTATCCCCCAGCTCATGCTACTTCCTGATACATCTCCATTTATATAGAAAGAAACTTCAGCATTATTTATTCCTATGTTTCCAATTTCTTTTCCTGTAGAATTAAAAAAGTGCATTCCATTTTTATCTAGTGCCATTAACAGTTTTTGGTTCTTGTCAAGTATCTGTAACATTGCATTTAAAAACTTTATAAATTCAGAAATAGAGTTCCAAGCGATTTGAACACTCTCATAGTTTTGTGTTATTTTAGTGCCTAACTCCGTATCGTCTACTTTTTTATTTACTTCTGTCATTATTTTCTCAGATGTCTGATCTATACTGCTACTCATCTCAACTTTGGTTGTAAAGACATCCGTAAAATCACTTTTTATCGCCCATTTCACTTTTATTTCTGCATTAAAATCTTTTATTTCTACAGTGTTTGTACCTTCTTCTAGCAATATTTTTAATTTCCCAAGTGTTTCTTCTTCTTCAGTATCTTTTACTGTTCCGTCATCGTTTATCCTTTTTATTATTTTAGCTACGCCATTTTGAATTACAAATTCGTCTCTTATATTCTCATTTTTTCTTAATACTCCAGGAACTTTTAAATCGTACTCAACTGAATTATTATCCGCATTTGTTATTACCAGAATACTCTTATCTTTTCCTAAAATTAAATTATCATTTAATACTAAATCATCATTTAATACTTGGTAATTAAATACCGTATTGTTGCCATAAATATGTAATTCTAATAATTCGCCTTTAGCACATTCATCTAAAATTGCTGTTTTATTTCCGCTTAATTCCTTTGTTAAATCCGCTATTGCAGATACTTTGCTACTAAGCCCATCTATATCAGCAGTTATGCTTGTAGTTTTTTCAGACCTGTCGCCAATCTGTGTTATTATTCCTTCGATTTTTTGATTTTGCTTATCGACCCTTAAATTCGTTTGATTTATTTTTTTATCGGTATCGCTTGCACATTTATAATCTGTTTCGCTTTCTTCCGGTTCATCAGCATATAAGTGTTCTTCTATGTCCTGGTCCACAGTTGTTTCATCGTTTAGCAGGACTACCGGATATGTGTTGTTGTGTGCTTTAATTGTAAATTTATCGGCCACTTCAAACCACATTATGCCCGTAGATTTTATATCAAAAATATAAAATTCTAGTGTTTTTAAATAATTCCATAAATCATCTATAAAGTCTGCTCTGTTGTTTGTACTTAAAATTTGATTGTCAAAGATTTTAAATTCACTTAGTCCTTTTTGTGTTACGCTTTCATTATCTTTTCTGAAAATATTATCGCTTTCTTCTGCTCTACTAAATACTAAGGAATTTATAAAGTATTTTTTGCCTATGGTTACATCATCCTGGCTCAAATACATTTCATCTATTATTTCATTTGTCTCATTTATATATTTTAAATATGGAATATCTCCGTTAAAATATATAAATGCACCTGTTATTGTTGCTATTTCATCAAGCACATCTCTAAATGTATATCCAATTCCTGTATGGATATTGGGTTCTATTAATTTAGTAGAATTTACAAAAGTTGCAGGTATTCCTGTTGTATCCCAGTTCAACCATTCAAATATGCTTACCAAATATTGCCTTGTTGTTAGGCTTTGTGAGACTTCCATATCAAAATCTACCATTGCCTCTAGCATTTTGTCATAAGCAGTTATTTTGTAGCTTTCCGTATCTTCCTGCCTTTCGCATTTATATACTGTATAATTCTCATATTCTATATATTCATAAGCACTATTTTTAAACTTTACACCAATTTTAGCTTTAAACTCCGTTCCCTCTGCAATTCTGGTGTTACTATCTATTTCTAACCCACACATTACAGTTTTAAAAAGTGTAGTATTAAAAAACGTCTGTATGCTATTTACATCTTTTTTCCCAAGTATAAGGTCATCTGTTATAACAATTTTACAGTCTAACTGTTTACCATTTGTTTTTATATAAGTTTTAAAATTATTACTTACTTGTTTCATTCATAATACTCCCTCGGCTCATTTGCTATTACAGCTGAGCTATATCCTTTTATCTCGCTTAAATACTCTTGGTTCATTTCCTGGTCGTTTGAGTAACAGGACATATTGATTATTTTTTTCTTTAAGTCTGGGTTATAGAATGTTACTTTGTTTTCAGCCTTATTAAAAAGAGATAGGATTATTCCTACCTCTTCGGTGTTTAATTTTCTAAATGTCATCGTTATTTTAGGGAATATCCCTACTAATGTTCCAGAATTAACACCAGCCATATTTCTACCACTTTTAGAACTCCAGATTTTGTGGTAACCAAACTTAGCCTTTGTTAAATATTGTCCCATTTCTATATTATCAATTATTAAGCTATCTTTATCTAATAACATAACTACCTCCCATTCATTGCAAAAGCTAATTCTTGTCTTCTCTTAGCTTGTCCTCGTTGAATTGTTCTACCATCTAAGTTTATTACGTAATATCCTCCACCGCTATTTATTTTAGATGCAAGCTTGTCAGCCAACAGATCTAACCATTCTGTATTGTTTTCTAGTGGCACTACAGCTTCTTTTCCTGCTTCCCCTATGATTGCTTGTGTAGGTTGTGATATTATGCCACCTTTAGCCAACTCAGGAATACTAGGGAGATTAAATCCCCATCTTTGTCCACCAATAACAGGTACCCAGTCTGGAACATCAAATTTTATTTTATTAACACCCCTTATTAGGGTATTGATACCTTTTATTAAGAAATTCAATGGTGCTTTTAAAATGGCCCAAACAACATTAACAAAACCACCTAGAAATGTTTTAAATCCTTCTAAGACTCCTTTTATATCTCCGTTTATAAGACTCTTTATTATTTTTACTAAGCCACTAAACATTTGCTTTACACCATTTATAACCTCAGAAATCATTTGCCCCGCGGTCTGAAATGGTGCCGCAATTATAGTTACCAGGGTAGATACTATCCCATCAATAACTGAAATCGTTAATTTAATAATAGAAACTATACTATCAATTATTGCAATAATTATGTTCCACACAGGTGTTATTACATAATCATAAATCCAAGAACCAATCATTCCTAGAATGTTTTTGACAGTATCCCAGTGTTTTATTATTTCAGTAACTATTAAGGCTATTAAACCAATAACGAGTGGTATCCAGTTTCCTGTTAACACTCCAACCATTACTCCAATACCAACCATTGCAAGCGATATTCCTTTTAGAACTTCTACAAAATTAGCCCAACTCGGATTCTGAATAAAGTTTATTATAGCCTTAATTGACTTTACAACACCTGCTATTGTAATGCCTATTCCCAAACTTAAGATTGGGTCAAGTCCTATTACTTTCATTGATACTAACGCTGCTCCAATCCCAGCTATTATTCCTAGAACTAAATCTTTATTGTCTATAATCCACTGTAGCCAAGATGGTACTTCCCCTTGTATGCTACTTAAATCAAAAGATGGAGCTGTTACTCCACTATCTGCACTAGAGTTGCTGTCTTGTAGCACATTCATTTCATCAAACCCTGCAAGCGATTTTTGAGCTTCTTTCAATGATTTCGCTGTGCCACTTGCATTTTTCTGCATCTTTTGAAAATTCTTTGCACTGCTATTACTGAATAGATTTATACCAAACCATGCACTCATAACTGCATTTACATACCCTAATAGCGTTGCTACAAAGCTAATAATTTTTTGAACCAGTGGAACAAAAATATTAGCAAGAACATACTTGATATAATCTATATCAGCCTTTATTTGTGGGTTGTATTGACTTACAGCGCTTATTAAGTTTCTAACCATATTTATCCCCATACTAATTCCAAGTATGGCCAAGCTCATTTTTGCTAGTGTTCCAATTTGTTTCTTTATCGATGTACCTGCATTGTTAAATTGCTTTGTTATCTTATCAGCTTTTATTGCATCAATTTTATTTTTAAATTGTGTAATTTTGGTGTTATTATCTGCTTGCTTTGCTTTAACCTTTTCTAATTTGGTTGCAACTTTATCTACCGCTGGTGCTTGTTTTTCAAGCTCTATAAGAGCCTTATTATACTGCATCTGCATGTCTCCGATTTGAGTTTTTACATTTGCGTATTCTGGAGTATCAGCTGTAACTGCAAGTGCGGGGTTTGCTTTACGCATTGCTTCTTTTTCTGTTTTTAATTCAGTTAATTTTTGTTTATATTCATTTGCTTTTTGTTTAAGATTATCATAGTCATTTAATTCTTTTTCTAACGCAGACTGTTGTTGTGAGTATTCTGCATTTTTAGTTTCTAATTTATTTATTTTGTTTTCTAACTCAGATATATCTTTATCAATTCCACTATTATCTAGCTTTGTTTTTATTTTTAAATATCCATCTGTTTTGCTCAATTTACTCACCGCCTTAGTTGTTTTTCAAATAATTCATCAAGTCTTTTTTCTTCACTACTTTTTTCATTTTTAGTTTGTTTTAATGCTACCATTTCTTTTTGCTTTATCCATTTTTCATGTTCTGCACTGTCTTTAATTTGGCTTGTATCAAAGTTCCTTATAAATCTTACCCTGCTAAAAATACACTTCTCTGATAAACCGCATAATAACTCATAGAACCTCCACCAGTGCAATTTTTCTTTATCCAAATCTATTGCATAATCACTAAAAAAAGAGGTTCTAATATAGCCCCAGTCTTGCTGGTAATCCATATTTTCCTCTTTTTCTTCATTGTCATATTCATCTTCAATTTCTTTTCCACAGCTCAAGAATTTAATCGCTATTCTTAATAAGCTGTTCCAATTCTCATAGTCATTTAAACCTTGTTCGCCAAATAATAAGTATATAATTGCTAAACTTCTTTCTTCATCTTTTATTTCGCTATTATTTGCTATTTCATTGCATTTTAAAGCTACTCTAAAATCAGTATTTATTTCGTATTTTATACCTTTTATTTCAGCAAAGCGAGGATAACTATTCATCTGTTAATACCTCATCATCTTTTTCTTTTAATTTGTATTTATTCTTTATCCTATCTGTCATATCTGTCATAGTTAATTTTAACTTAGACTGATATGGTTCTAAGGCTTCACTTAAATCATCAAACATTTCATAGTAAGGTTTTCTACCATTTAAGAATTTTGCTGTTCCACCTTCGCCTAAAAATAAGTCCATCGCTTCTTGTAATTGTTTGTAAAATTCTTTTAGTGCTTTTGCTTTTGCTTCATCGTTTGCAGAAAGCAGTGCATTTTTCTTTTTAGTATCTCGTTTTTTATCAATTGCTATTATCTGTGCTTTTAATTTTCTCTCTGCATCATTAATTTTTGTAACGCACTTATTGTAGTTCAATGGCAAATCTACATCTCCAAGAACAAACTCAAGGCATATTTCTTTTCCGTTGTCATCTTTAGCTATATTACCATCTTCATCAACAATTCCTAGTCTTAAAATATCTTTTCTTTCTTTTAATTTTATATAATCCATATTTCCTCCCATAATAAAAACACCTGCATTTGCAAGTGTTTTAACTTTTAATTCATTGTAGCTATATCTATTATTAACTGGTCTATCTGCTTATTCTTAACAGCTATCTCTGTTAGCCTTGTAGTAATTTCTTCCTCATCTTTATTGATACTTTCTTTTGTTTCTATTATTTCCTCTTCTATTTGCTTTTGCTCATTCTTTATTTGTTCTATTTCAGTTTCAGTAAGTGTTCCGTGTGCCTTCTGTGCTTTTTCTCTTAATTCATTTTTTTTCTTCTCTAAATCTTCTAATTTTTTCTGTTTTTTATTTTCATTTGCTGTACTTGATTCATTTTTGCTTTTTAATTCTTCAATTTCTTTTTGTAGTTTTTCTTTTTTTGCTATTAATTCATTTAATTTATTCTTTTTACTATCTTCTTTTTCTATAATATTATCAACTTTCTCTTTTGTCTCTTCTATTTCTTTTTCTATCGTACTAGTAGATACCATTTGATTATCTTTTGCTTGTAAATTAGATATTTTATTGTTCTTACTTCGATTATCCTCTTTTAAAGAATCCGTTTTTTCTTCGAGCATATCTATATTTTTTTCTGCTTCTGCTAGTCTCACTTCTGAATTTTCTATGCCTTTTGAGTAATTTTGTACATACATAGTTTGATTTTCTTCAACTAAAGCGCTTTTTTTTGTGACATTGCTAGCATTAATAATATTATAACCAACACCAATTATAGCTCCTGCTGTCAATAATGTACCTATGAATATATATGGTTTTTTCAACATAATAGTTCCCCCTCGTGAGGAATTATATTACAAAATATTGTAAAAATCAATATATACTCATAGTTAATTTTTCGACAAAATTCGGCATTCCATTATTCTATGTAGTTTCTTCTGTAAATGTTGGTGTTCCGTTTGTAAATGTAACTGTTCCAAATGTTGGGTCGCCTTGTACTTGAATTTTATATTTTATCTTTAATGCAGTTCCACCTTCTAATGTATCAGAATCTGGAACTACTAAAACTTTAAATAGTCTTGCATCATACTTTGGTGTAGACCCTGTTTCGCTCACTCTATATTTAAATACTTCAAGTAATTCTGTCTCTAGGGCTGTACCCTTTTTCATTCTATACATTAAATCATCAATGTATGTAAATACTGGGTCACCTTTAAGAGCTACTTGTTCTATATCAGAGCCTAAAGCATAACCATCAACGCTATGTCTTTCGTTTTCCTCTATAATCCAGTGTTCGTCTGTTGTTTTAGCACCATAACTGTTTTCTTTTGATGTAACACCTTTACCTAGAAGTGACCAGGTTTTGCTTGTGCCAGTTGGTGTTGTATTTAAGAAATTAACTTTAGCAGTATTATTTAGTCTTTCTAGTTTTACTTCTGTATCAGCCATTGTATTTTCCTCACTTTCTAAATTTAATAAACTAATTTCGTTTGGAGTATCATTTGCGACTGTTTTCTTCTTAGTTGCCATATTTAATCCTCCTTGTAATATTTTAAGTAACATTGGATACGGTAAATAGCTTCATTTGCATTTGTAGCAAATATATAGCCATTTGTCGTTGCTCCAATTTCATATATTCCATCAATTTCAGGATATACTTTATTTTTATTATTTTTTTCTAACCAGTTTTTAAAGTTCTCAAAAAACTTTGAATTATCTATATTGTTTTTGATATCTTCGTTCCAATATAATTTACTATCAAAAGTAAATAAAAGCTGATAATCTCCACCTATCATGTATTTCTGAATTGTTGGGTCATACCCAGCGTTTTCGTTTATGGAATAGGTTTCTACTTTGTCAGTTAAGTACTCTACATTTAATTCAGCATATTCTTTTAGATAAGGGCATTTACTAATATAGTCCCTTACTATATCTAGCATTGCTTTTTCTTCTGCCATTATTTATCTATCTCCTTTTGTCCAGTGTTCAGTATATCTTCAAAGTGGTCTGCCAACATGCGTTCTACGAAGTGGTCTCCTCTTAAAGCTCCCCCATGATAGTTAAGTTTTTGTCCACTTGGAACTTTCTTAATTCCTTTTCTACTCCAATACCTGCCACTTATGGGGTCATAAAATGCTCCTATTTTGTATTTAGGGTCTATGTATTTTTCTCCTTCATGTTGGTAGTGAGCATAAGGTGTATTTATATTTATCTCTCCGCTTCCAACTTTGGTAGAATTATACATGCTTGTTATCATTTGTCCACTATCCATAGGCATATATTTATCAACATGTGCCATAAAACTACTATCAATAACTTTTTGCGTTCTTCCACCCCCAAGACCGTACTTGTCTAAAATTTGTTGTTTTTGAATATCACTAAAAGCTACTATATAATCTACTTTCATATTAAGCTCCTGTTACAGCGAAATGCCACATATCTTCGCTCCCATAGTCTTTTACAGCAATATTGGTTATTTTCATAACATCTTGACCTTTTTTTTCTAACAAATCTTTTATTGTGGTAAAATTTTCTACTTTTCCTTTCACAAGGTAATCATCATTTTGCAAGGTCCAAGTTTTTTGTTCTTTTTCGAACTCGTGCGGGCTTTGATAATGCTCATTTCTATTGTCCTTAATTAAAATTCTCGCGGATAAACCATCATTTTTAGTAAGCTGTGTACCATTAATTGTTATTCCAGAATTAGAACACCAAAAGCCCTTAATATAACTTAATTTATATTGGGGCTTGTGTTCGTCATCTATATATCTATTTATAATTGTTATATCTTCATCAAACACATTGAACACCTCGATTCAACAGTCCTGTTCCGCCTAGATAAGTATTTGCTTCTTCATACATCTTGGCAGATACAACACTCTTTGAATTCTGTTCTATGAGTTCTTTATAAGATACGGTTTCAAAGTTTCTTGAATAGTCTCCAACTTTTTCAGCTATGACTATTTTACTGTCTGAGTTTACGAAAGCATTTATCTTTTCATCTCTTTTGTAAACTCCGTATAATATATCTGCAATAGAGCAGATTGCTAACTTAACTTTTTCTGTATAGTTAACTCCATTATAATTTGAATAGTTCTTGTACAGAATAAGTCTGTTTAGCTCATTTTCTGCCCTACCAGACATTTTTTCAAATACTTCTTGAGGGATTGTAGTCCCCTTAAATTGATCCTTATAATAATCAAAATTTACTAACATCTATATCCCTCCATCATAGTTTTTTCTAAGTTGCAGACCACACAGCGTATAATGTTGTATTTGCTGTTGGTGTATATGGGCTTGTTACATCTGGAGCAGATGCATTATTTGTTTTTGCCCATCCTTTAAATACAAGTTTGCCTGTTGGTCCAGTTAGCCCAGTACCATCACTTAGCTCTATAGAATTTCCTGCAACTACTGTTACTGGAGCGATGCTTCCCGTACCACCGCCTGCATTATAAGTAACTGTGTATTTAGTTACTTGTTTTTTTTTTATAACAATTTGTTTAGAGTTAATTACTCTCATTGCAGTATTAAATTCAACTTGTGCTTTAGAACCTGCAAAGTTTTCGCTATCGACTAAACGATATACAGCAAAGTTGTCTTCAAGCTTAAATGACTCGTGGTATCCACAAATCATTTCTACATCTGTTAAGTCTACAGTTCTTAAAGTTCCACTGTAGTCATAGTATTTTGCTGAAACTTTGTCAAAACTATTACATTCAATTATATTAAGACCAAATCTCTTAACTAATTGTGCACTAACTATTGCTGGGTCATCGGTTGTTTTTAAACCTAATGCTTGCAAAGCCACCGCAAATACAGATGTAGAAACAAGTAAGAAGTTAGCTTGCCCATGATTATCCTTAACTGCTTTTCTAATTGATGTGATTTTTTCAACAACATTAGAAGCAGTAGTTGCAGTTTTATCGGTTAAAACTGTACCTTCATATACCATACAAGCAAGTGCTGAATATCTACGACCTTGCTTTGTAACATTTAATGAATTTGCAAGATAAGCCTCACCCATATCAAATTTAACAGCAGCAGCTTGAACTCCATAGATTTTTCTTGATTTTTGGAAATTGTTATTGTATGATACTTGAATTAAGTCATCTTTTGCTGCTTCATCATTAAAATCTCTACCAGGTGTTCCCGGTTCAACTTCTGCGCCATCACTTAATTTGTGTGCATAGTATCCTCCAGAAGGTCCCTCCACAATATCCTCACTGAATGTAACTCCTGGGATTAAAACTTCATCAGTGTATAAGTTTGGTTCTATTGCTGAACGATATTGTTCATCAACATATTGGTTTCCGTATTTTGCCATTTATAATCAATCCTTTCTATTTTTTATAATATGGATTATTAGCATACTTCTTATCTAAATATGCTTTATCCTCGCTAACACCTTGGCCAGCATTGTTTTGAGAAAACCCTGTTGTATTGGTTTTCTTGTCTTCCCCTTTTGCATATTTGGGATTACTCTTTAAGTAGCTTTCTAAATTATCATTAAAGTCTCCATCCATTTTACTAACTTTAAATTGTATAAACTCTGCATCATCATAGCTTATACCTTTTTTCATAATTTCTAACATTTGAGCTTGTACGTTGCTATTATCTTTTAGCCTTTGCATTTCAACAACTGCTTCTTGCTGTTTTTGGTCTGCAGATTTCTTTGATTCCTTCCAATCATTAAATTCTTTTAATTCATCTTTATTTGGAAGTCCTTTTGTTTTTCTAGCCACTTCATTTTTTAGAGCTTCATTAAACTCTTCTTGTGTAAATTTTTTTTCATTCTGTGTACCCGTTGTAGTAGTATTATTGTCTGATTGTTTTCCTGTTGCAATATTGTTTTCAGCTGAATTGTTTGGGACATTATTATTTTGTGCTGCTTGTCCTCCTACAGCATTATTAGTACCATCGTTTGTATTTGGCATACTAAACTCTCCCTTCTTTAACGGTCTTTAAGTTGGACCATTTCCATTCTTTTAAGTCTTTTATGTTGGACTGATATACATTCTTTTAAGCCTTTATGTTGGGCATAAAAAAAATAAATGCAAAAAAATTCACATTTATTAATTACCTTGCCAATAGTTTTAGCTCATTTCGGAGCATAGTAAAAGAGCTATGTTTCCACAGCTCTTTTTTTGGTTATTTGGTAGGCGTGCCATTCTCCTACATCTACTCGGGTTTCCCCTGTCTTGCCATCGGCGTGTGGTCGGTACGAAATTTACCACCTCAAATAACTACTCATATTGTATTTTAATTATAGCACCTTTATTCCTTTTTGTCTAGTTTTTTCCATAAAATTTCTTTATTCCTTAGTATTTGCCTATATGCTTTATCCTTTATTTTCCACAGTGTCAATATTGAATTTTGCTTATCTTTCAGAGTTTCATTTGTATTCAATTTAACGACTACTTGTATATTTCTCTCATTATCCTTTATTGTCTTCATAAATAGGACTGTATCAATATTTTTGCTGTCATTAACAACATATTCTGGGTCTTCAATTATATCTGATACATATTTTCCATAGTTTTCAAAATCTCCTGGGTGATGTTCCTTTATATGTTCAATTCTTTCATCTGTCAACACAACCTCATCTGTAACTACCTTATCCCTATATTTTCCAAGTTTTTCTTTATCTAATTTACCTATGTATTGCAATCGGTTTTCTTCTTTTTCTACTTTTTTAGATATTATGCCGCCATTTTTTATTTTTTCAACATTTTCCCTTGAAAAATCCCTGCGTAAGTTGTTAGTTTCTGTGAATTTTTTATTCCTTAGTTGCCATTTTTTTACTTTATTTTTGCATTTTTCGTAGTATTCTTTATCCTCTGCTGTTTTAAAAACTCTTGCTTTTCTTTTCCATTTTCTTATATTTCTTTCTAAATATCTTTGTTTTTGTGTTAGTTCATATTGCTCTGTTGCCTTTTCAAATGTTATTGATTTGAGCTCTGAACCTCTTGCAGTTCCAAAATACGGTTTTGGATAGTGTTTACAATTTGGTCCCCCCATTCCATCTACATTTCCATATCCTGTTACTATTTCTATGTCTGTTCTTTTAATTATTGTGCCTTGCCATGGAAAATGCTGTGGTCTACAATCTATGTGTTCTGATAAAATCACATATTCCACTTCTAATTCTTCAGCTACGCTTTTATTTATTTCATTCACAAGTTTGCTGTTCGCTGTTATAACTTCTCTTCTTACAGCCCCCTCGATGTCATAGTTTCTCAGTCCTACCACTTTGCCGTTACTATCTACAGTTTTGTAAGTTAAAGTGGTTATCCCTTGATTTCCTAAGTCCACAAGAGCATTTCTAACAGCCTCCTGGTATGTCATACCAGATGTTGTTTGCAAATATACTTTTTCAACTACATCAAGATAAGCTTGTCTTACACTATTTTCTATCTTGTTACTTATACTTAAAAATCTATTTTCTAGTTCATTATATGCGTGCTCTATTAGGTTTTGAACTATTTGTTTTTCTATTAGAATGCTTGGGGCTATTTGTAAATATCCACCATTATATGCATTATTTAGTTCATTTATATTTAAGCTTTCAAATCCTATTGCTTTCATTGCTTTCTTTATCTGTTCTGGTGTTTGTTTTGTTACTTCAGCTATATATTTTATAATATTATCATTTAGTAGTCCTAATTCTTCCAGCTTTTCTAATCTAAAATAATCGCTGTTTATGAACTCATCATTTAACTTGAAATGTTTTACTATCTCCTCAAGCATCTTTGTCTCTAATTTAGAATAATTATCTATTATATCTTTGAATGCTTTTTCATTCACCATTATTCAACCTCTGCTACTTCAGTGCCATCTGCTATCGTTTCTTCAATTATTTCTTTATTCATTTGGGCTGCAAAGCTCAAGGCTTCTTTGTCTTTTAGTTTATATACATCTCTGTAATACTGTGCTTTACTAATAAGTTTATTATTATATTCGGCTTGTGCTTGCTTTTGTGATTGTTCGGTATTTTCTATGATAGTATCATCATAAAACACAGACACACTAAATTTTGTTTTTATCCCTATTAGTTCTGCTATAGCATACATTAGATTTGTAATTGCTTTAGTAATAATATTTTGTTGTTTTTTTATTTTTCTATATACATCCGAATTAGAACTTATTACATTATCCTGATTAACATATACTTGTCCATCTTTAAATCTATAGTAATTATGCCCTAACCCTACTTTACTTGATAATACATTTAAGTGATACTGTACAGCGCTTGACAGTTCTTCAATTCTTAAATCAAATGCACTTTCTTTTATTGGCTCTTTAGTATCTTCTCCTGGTATTGCATAATAAACAATATCATTCGGGTCAAATATCGGAACTGGTTCTCCACTTTCGTTGGTGTTGAAATTAAGGGCCCCTTCAGTAACATACACCCTTTTCTTTCCCAGTACAACCTCATTATCAAGACTGTCATACGCCTTATCTACCGCTAACATAACATCTCCGGCATTAGCAAAACAGCTAATTCCGTATGGGCTATTTATATCTAGGTTGTTTATCTCTGGTGTAAATAGCATACCAAATCTTGGCAAAAAAGAATTAGTCTCTATTTTTGCCATATTTCCCAGGTCTATATCCACAGAAAATCCATTTTTTTCGATTTTTTTTGAATTATATATTACATATCCATTTTTTTCTAAAATATGTAAATTAAATATATATTCATTACCATCTTTAGTTTTGGTTTGACTCCAAAACAAAACATCTATTACATCATCCGTATTTGCTTTTAAAATTACTATATTGGGCGCTTTCATGTAATTAATTTTAAGAACTTTATTATCCAAATATGGTACAAATGCGCCTGTTCCTAACGCTTTTACTAACTGCAAAGTTTTATTACCATTGTGTAAGAAGTTATTTTGTTCTAAACAAGCGTTAATTTTTTCTTGAACTGCTTTATCGCTTATTGTTATATCTAATTTTTCATTAAAGAAAAAATCTGCTAAATCTCCACATACTTGACTTGGCATATTTAGAGACTTTATTTCATAATTTACAAATTTTTTACCATTGTAAACCCTTAGATTATAGTCTTTAGTTTTGCCCTTATATATTTCTTGCCAATGCTTAACCCTGCTTTCCTGGTTCTCATCTATGCAATTCTCATAACCGAATTGTTTTAAATAATCCTTTACTATTTTATCCATTAATCTTTTTCTCCTATCAAATGTGGTAATATCAACCTTAAGTATTTCCACACGCCCATAACCAAGTATCGTTCTGCATCGGAGCAATGGTCATTTTCTTTTACTGGTTCCTCTACTCCTGCATCTAATTTGTCCTTGTTATATTCATACATATAGCGTTCTGCTATTAGATGCTTTTGTTTTGGGTTTAACTTTAATCTACAATAGCTCATCATTTTTTGAACTCTGCTTATTCCCAAGGCTACATCGTTATCTGCATTTAATACGGATACCTCTGGGCAAACTCTTTTTATTTCTTCTGCCAATCCTTTTGCACTTGGATCTAAAAAAAGAACAAGCAATTTCTTGCCTGTTTGCTTCTCAACCTCAGTCTTAAACTTTTTAAATTCTTGTGCATACTCGCTTGGGCTTTTCTGTTTTCCTGCATCTCGGCCTGAATAATAATATTCATCAATTCCTCTCAGCATTTTATTTGCATAGTCGATACCAAATACTTCAAACGTAGTGGCATTCATCTGTCCATAGTCCCCACCCGCTGCAAGGAATTTCATATTTGCTATTTCTTCTTTAGTTGGTTCACTTACCATTGTTGATTCATTGAACATATAATATATCAGTTCGTCTATTCCTGTACATTGCCCTAGCCATAGCCAGTTGTACATTTTTACGTCCAATATTCGCAGTTCTTCGGCTGATTCAATCAACTTGCGTCCAAGCCATTTTTCTGGTACATCTCTGTAATCTGTGTGTATTCTTATGCAATCTTTTCTTTGACACATCTTTTCAACCCACTGCATTATTTTGGCTTTTGGGTTTTGAGGCGGATTGAAGTAGTATTCCATGCAGAACTCATCGTCATTGCCCCTTATGAATGTGGCTTCAATGTTTTGAAGTTCATCTTCTCCTTCGCCTTTGTCAAAGAACTCAGTTGTTTCATCTACTATTACGAGTTTTATAGGTTTGTTTTCATCAATTATTCCTTTCGTATCATCTAGCCCATCGTTTCCTGTAAAGATTATAGTGTTATTATTTTTCTTATATTTGATTTCCATCGGGCTTACTGTTATTTTAAAATCAGATTTTTTTAAGCCTAGCCTTGTAATAGCTCTTAAACATTCTTTAAATATTGTCTTTTTAAGCTTGTTGTGGAATTTTCTCATTGCAACAACACTACAATTATTATCGCTCACTATCTTGTAGATTGCTTTTATTCCACCTCTACTAGATTTGGTTCCTGCTCTTCCAGATGTGAAGATTTTATGTGTATACTTTTTGTCGTTAAATGTTGAATAATATTTTGGTATTATTTCATCACTTAATCTAATCTGTTTCATCTTCATCTCCTTCAAAATCTTGTGACAAATCATTTATTATCTGCACTTTATCATCGTCTGTTGCTGTTTGTTCATCCTGAACAACTTTTCTAATTTCTTGAAATGCACTTACTTGATTTCTACCATCTTTCAATGATGTCATCCAAAGTGAAATCAACATGGCCATTTGATTATCAATTTCATCTTCTTCAAATCCTAACTCGGCAAGCATTTTTGTTATTCTATTGCCGTTTCTATCTTTACCTTTAAATGGCATTGACAACAACATTTGCATTTGCTCTTTCATTGCTTTTCTTTGTCGTCTTACTTCTCCAGACCTTATGCCGCCCTGTCTAGCGTATTCTCTTTGTTCACTCTCTGTTCGTTGCCCAAACGGTATTAAATTTTGTTCATTCGCCATCTACCTCCACCTACTTAGCTTTTTTGTAATATCCAATTTTAATAAAAAGCCTGCTACTCTAAGATAGCAGGCTCAAGGAAAGGAATACCAATGAGAAATCATATATACTTTTGCTTGTACTAATTATACCACACAAAAACCGGACAAACCGGACAAACTGAAAATTTCTTTTATTTTTTTTGATTTTTTTCAAAATATCTTTCTAACTGCTTTCTTGCAGTGTCTTCATGTTCATAACCGCATTTCCATTTGAATTTGAACCCAGGTCATGCAATCAATGTATCTGTATTCTGCAATCCTTTTTATTTTCCTTGGTAATTTATCTATTATCTCATCAGCTTTATCTATAAGGTCCAACAAGCTTTCTTGTTTTTCTCTAAGTTTTTCCTCCAATCTGTCGATTTTCGATAGCCTGTTCAAGTCCACTCCCCTTATCACAGCATGCCTCCTATAGCCATTTTGAACTACATCAGATACTATTGCCGATTGATTTTCTATTTTTTCTAATCGTTTTTTTAAATTTTCAGACTCTTGTTTTAATTCATTGTATTGCTCTAATACATTTAAATCTTCTTTGGTCATTCTCAACACCACCTCACAATTTTATAAAATCTAAAATTATGTTTATCAAAATAAGAACCTCCAAGAAATAAACTATTTCAAAAGTTATTCCTTTATTATGTATTGCTATATCTAATGATTTTGAAAACACTAATACTATCAACAACGGTATTAATATTACTTTTAAAATTAACATATCTTTTCACCTCTAATTTTTTTAATTCTTGCTTTTAAGCTCTCTAGCAAGGCATTTTGATTACAATTTTTATCTTCCAAGGCTTTTATTACATCTACATCTCTACAGTTATCCACAATAAGATTGTGTATAAATACTGTGTTTTTCTGTCCTTGTCTGTATAGCCTTGCATTTGCCTGGCTGTATAGTTCAAGACTCCAATTAAGTCCAAACCAAACAATGTGATTTCCGCCATCTTGTAAATTCAACCCGTATGCTGCAGATGCTGGATGTGCTAATAATATATCTAATTCTTTATTGTTCCATTTTGCGATATCATTACTGTCTTTAAGTATTCCAACTTTCAGTTGTAATTTCTTTAACGAACTTTTTATCCTTTCTAAGTCATGTTGGAAATTGTAAAACACAAGCAATGGTTGTCCGTTGGGCTTCTTCAATTAATTCCAGAAGGGCCTCAATCTTATTATCATGTATTTCAACATACTCGTGGCTATCATCTTTATATATTGCCCCATTACAAAACTGCAAAAGTTTATTTGTTAATGCTGCTGCAGAGGCAACATCTATTTCTTCTTCATTAACTTGCAAAAACATCTCTTTTTCAAATTGTTCATACTCTTTTTGAACTCTTGAATCTAATTTTATGTATCTATCATCAATTATCTTTTCTGGCATTTGTAAATAATCTTTTGCTTGAAGACTTATACAGATATCTCCAATTTTTCGTTTAATGACTTCCACAGCATTTTCTTTTGCTTTGTAAGTAAATATCCTGTCTGCACTCCTTTTATCAGGTTCAAAATAATCCTCGCGATAATGAGTTATATATTTCCCCAATCTTTCTCCTTGGTCTAACAAATAAATCTGAGACCACAGGTCTATATATCCATTTGGTGCAGGTGTTCCTGTTAGCCCTATTATTCTCTTTATCAAAGGTCTTATGTTTTTCAAGGCCTTAAATCTTTTAGAATTATTATTTTTAAAGCTTGATAGTTCATCGATTACCACCATATCAAATGGCCAATCGTTTTTATAATAGTCTACTAGCCACACTACATTTTCACGATTAATTACATAAATGTCCGCTGGTGTATTGAGTGCTTTTATTCTTTTTGCTAAAGTTCCTAAAACCGGTTGAATTTTTAGTAATTTTAAATGTTCCCACTTTTCTTGTTCTCTTACCCACGTGTCCTCTGCAACTCTTTTTGGTGCTATTACTAATACTTTTTTAACTAGAAATCTATTATATTTCAGGTCATTTATTGCTGTTAGAGTAATTACTGTTTTCCCTAATCCGCATATCTAAAAACAAGCCAAGTCGTTCATCTGTTATGCACCTTGAAATACAATACCTTTGATAACTATGTGGACTGAATTTTTGCATTTTGTAACACCTCTATAAATTCATCTATTTTTTCTTCACTGTCTACTACCATAACGAAACAGTCAAGACTTCTTATAAATCTTATTTGTCTTTCTTGAAGTATTGTTGTTTTTCCTCCTGGTCTTTTTATTTCTGCAAACCCAACTTTATTTCCAGGCAATATTGCCAACCTATCTGGAGCTCCTGCATTTCCTGGGCTTACAAACTTAAAAGCCTTACCTCCTAATTTTTTAACCTTATCAACTAATTTTTTTTCAAGCTCTTTTTCCAACATTATTTCTCCTCCTCTGTTTTAAACCTTCTTTCAATTCTTTTTCCCAACAGGTTCTATGTATAAATATTTCACGGTCTTTGTTTTTTGAATATTCAAAATTATTTTCCGCTATATCTTGTTCAGTAATTCCTTCTTTGCAAATTCTGCAAAGTCTTTTCTTTCCATAACCATCATCAGAAAATTTTTTTCTTAATTTTTTATCCTCTTTATCAACTAACATTTTTTTCTCCCTTCTTTGTTGGACGGTTGGTCTCACGTGCGCGTATATATATCATATTTGAGAGATTAGGTATGTATATACATTCCTAATACACCTAATTTGCCTATTTTAAATTTATTTATATATTTTATTCCAACAAGTCCAACATTGATGTTTTTTATTGTATTTTCGGGCATTTGCTAGGTTGGATATTCTCCAACTAGTTTCCAACTTTTCCAACTTTTTGTTGGACTTGTTGGAAAAGTTGGAAGACCATTGCGTTTTATATTCCAACAAAGTTCCAACCTCAGCAACTCCTTATAAATCCACTTGTTTGAGTTCCGTTCTTCCCAAATCTCACATTTTTCTTATAGACATAGTCCAACTTTTTTTTCAAGATGTCTATGACTCTTTTTCTATCTAAACTAGTCTGCCTTTTCGCCTCTATTTCCAAACAAACAGTCAAAATTTCACTTGCACACACCCTGTCTCGCTCAACTAAAATCTCATTTTCCGTTCCATTAAACAGCCAATAATTTCTTTGTTCTGCTGGTGTTTTATCAAACCAATTTACAGGTATTTTTCTTTCTAAGTATTCATTTATAACACTTTCCCATGGGTCCTTTATTAATCTTGACACTTGTTCTTTTTCTGCTGTGTCTGATACCTTTCCTGATAGATATAAAGGTTCATTTTCTCTAAATCTGTAAACCGCTTCAGCCCAAATTTGGTCTTTCTCTCTATCTAAGTCTTTGAATACATTTTTTATAGTTTTATTTTTTCCAACTTCTATTGGCCAATATCTTCTATTACCTGTTGAATCCCTTAAAAACTCATCATCATTTGTTGTTCCAAAGAATACGCAATGTCTAGGATGTTCTTCTTCTCTGCGCTCATAGGGTGCTCTGTATTTATCAGTTTTTTGCCCTAAAAATTGTTTTAATCTATTACTATCTGCTTTATTAAACCCCTGTAATTCTGGAACTTCTGCAATAATACAGTTCTGTAACAATAGTAATGTATCTTTACTATTAAAGTCCACGATATTGTCCGTGAACCACTCTCCTGCAAGTTTATTAAGTAATGTGCTTTTCCCTATTCCCTGTTTACCTGTTAAGATTATCATATTGTCAAACTTAACAGGCATTTCCGTAATAGCCCTGGATACAACTGCAGTCAAAGCCTTTCGTGTTGTTTGCCTTGTATAGTCGCTATCTTCCGCACCTAAATAATCTATAATTAATGTATCTAGCCTTTCTTTACCATCCCATACTAGTCCTTCAAAATATTCTCTTGCTACATTTGTAGACCTTCTATTTTTTAATATAGCTAGGGCATCATTTATAATAGAAGGACCTTTGAACCCTTCGTAGAACTTTTCAAAATGAGCTCTTAGTTCTGCATCATCACTATCAGACCATAGTTTTGGATAGTGCTCAAAATCTCTACCCCAAGGCATTTTATCTTTTATTAAAAACCTATTTGAAAATCTATCATAAATAAGTCTGCTTTTAAATTCTTCAGCATTTTCTAAAATTAGAGCTGCATTATTTATGGTTTTATCTATAAAGCCGGTGTTATTTGACCTTGTGAGTTTTAATCTCCATGAAGAATCTTCCTCTTTGGGATTCACTCCAAATTCAGCTTTAGCTATAGCCATTCTTTGTTGTTCATATATGCTTCTTACCTCTTCATCCTTCAGTGCGAATTTGCACATCTCTATATAGCTTGGAAGCCTGTTTGCTGGTGTTCCTTCTTTTATTTCATTGTCTAATTCGCCAAATTTATGTATTCTAACTAAATCAAAGCTATTACAAAGTATTCGACTCGCTGGGTCCGTTGCATGAAAGCTATAAAGCCATTTTCCTTCGCCATAAACGGTTGCTCCATTTGCAACAGAACCTTCAATGTATGTATATTTATCTGAGGTATTGCCTTGCTCATAAACATCTGTTAAATATTTGCTTATAACAGCAGGTATATCATAAACTTTACAAAATGCTCCCACCAAATTATCTTTTTGAAGAGGATCCTTTTGTTTGGTAATTTCTCTTTTTATGATTTCCGGTTCTTTTGCAATTTTAGGCCATTCATTTATATCTTTCCAGTTTTTATATAAATTTAATATCCCATCGGCAAAAGCAAATGACTTATCTTCAAACTCAAATATAAATTCACTATCTTTACTACAGCTTGGCCAATACATTAATCTTGAGGCCTCAAAAGTGCTTTGGTCCATTATGGATAAATCTATAAAACTTGCAATTTTTCTTGCAATAGGTTCATATTCCTCTGCTGTTACTGGCCTAGAAAGTGGAATTATTATTCTTAATCTAGGCTTATAAGAGCAGTGTTTCCTTGTAGAATACACTGCGTAATTACACCCTAAGCCTCTTACCAAATTTAAAACTTTCTCAGTTTGTCCTGGTTCAATATTATCCGCATCAAGTGTAACCATACATCTATTTATTACATTTTCAGCTTTTCTTCTATTATCTTTTAATTCACCGGCAACAAATCCTCCAACATCTTTTAATTCATCTTGGTCTGATTTTTTCATTTTCATGTATTGTTCATACGTTTCATCTGTATATGTTGGTTTACTAATTTTAGCTACAAAATCAGACCATAAAATCTCTTGAGTTACCCATTTAATTGATTTTCTATTATTTGCAATACTTATTTTTAATTTTTTATCGTTTTGCACATTTCTCTTCCTCCTAACTAACTTTGTTATGCTATTTCTTTAAGAACTTCTACTGCGTGCTTTAGGGCCCTTATATCGGGGTCACAATTTATGCAACTTCCTCCTGCACATTCTATTATTTCTTTTTGTTTCCTGCGAACTTTTAGCATTAACTCTAGTTGCTCTATAGTTTCTTTAAATTCTGAGCTGATTTGGTCTCCTTCATCTTTTTTTACTAAATCCAATAATAGCCCAAAGTTTATGTTAGGTAATATACTACGCATACGCTCTGCTTTACGTTTTTGTTTTAATTCTTTTACTATTCTCTTAGCTTCCTGTTTTTCGACCTTTACTACTTCGAACCTATATTTTCTAGCATCATTCCCTATGCAATTAAAAAGACAAGTATTAGCTCCTTTTTCTGTGTTTTCGCAAATGCTAGGAAATTGAAATTCTGCTTTTACTGCATTCCAAATCATATATCTATATTCCTTTTCCATAATATTTTTTCCCTTCTAGGCTAGATTAAGTCTAGCCTTTATGTTAATCTTGTGATGTAAATGTCACAGGCACTATCATTTCTGGTATGTAATTTACTTCGTAGTGATATTTGTCCACATAAGCACCACTAACATCTTCTACTACATATAAGGTGTAATCATTCAAGTATATAAAATGCTTTTTGTATACATTGTTATCTACTTCACATACAATTTCCAATTCATTTGAAGTATTGTTTTGTAAACTAAAATTTCCTATCAATTCAAACATTACTGTGTCTGTTCTTGCGTTCATCACTACTATTCTTCTTGTTACATTAAAATTGTCTGCCTGCTGTTTTATGTTGTGAGATACTCTATTAACCTCTGTGCACCCGCACAACACTATTAAAACTAATATTAAAATTATTACTAAACTAACTATTTTTTTCATTTTCCTATCCTCCTTGCACACTTTAACTCTTTTACAACTTTTGGTGTATATTCTCTTGTACTATGCAAATTTTTTAAATTTTCTATATTCTTAAGTGCCTGCTTTGTATCTGCGATAATCCCTTTTGTTATATATTTGTCCGCATAGCCCTTTAGCGTTTTCACAAAATCTAAAGTATCCTTGAGAATTCTTCTCTCTTTTCTTGTTTTTGTTAGGTTGTTTGCTACCTTCATAATTTCTATTCCATTTAATTTTGCAAGCTCCAATTCGTGTAAATAATCATCTTGCTCATTTTCTTTTTTGCTTATCTCTGTCTCCAAGTTCTTTTTTGCGCTGTCTAAATTTTCAAAAAATTCCTCAACATTCTTTAAAAAGGTTTCCACTTGTTCTGTTTCATATATTTGCATAATTCAATTCCTCCTGTGTTTTTTCATAATTAATTCTTAAATTTTCTTCTAAGTCTGCAATTGCAGATTGTTGTGTCTCTGCTAGCCCTTTCAAATGCTCATTTTCTTTTATTTGTGCTGCTATAACTATTTCTTGCTTATAACAACAAAGGGTTATTATTAGCATTGCAACAAGGCACAATGCTATTATTATTCTTTGCATAATTATTGTTTTTCTTAAATTATTCATATACAATTACTCCTTTTTATAATAAACATTTGTAAATCCATCTGCATTAAGCGGTAATCCTTCGGCCCATTCTGGAACCATACACATAAGTTTTATTGCGTTTTCTAAGGTGAATCTATTGTCTCTTTTTGGGATTTCACAAATCACTTCGTCGTGAATATGAAACAAAACTCGGTACTGATTTTTTACTAATCTTTTTATGCTTTCAGCTAAACAATCTCTCGCTATAGCTTGTACAATATTTTCAGTCAGTTTTCCACCATAAGTTGGTATTTTTTCCCATTTTTTTGTTGTCTGATTTTGCCCCATATATACTAATGATTCTCCTCCAAACTGGTTAAGTTCCAATCTAGCCTGTACATAAAACAATTGTCTCTTGCTTGGTAGAGTAACTACTAGATTACCATGTTCAATACTAAAATAAATACCTTTTTGCATTACCTGAGTTTGACCGGTTTTTAAGCAATTTATTGCACAATTTTGTATAGTATGCCACAAGTCTACTATTCTTTTGTTGCTAAGTCTCCATCGGCTTACTATATCGGGTAGTTCTTCCTCTGTTAGCCCTTTTTCTAATGCTCCCATTTGTACTAGTGCTCCAGGTCCACCCTGGTATCCAAGTGCAAGCTCTGCAACTTTTCCTTTTTGTCTTAGTTCATATTCTGGATTTCCTTTTTTAATTCTTTCTATTGGTACTCCAAACATTTGTGAAGCCGAAGCTTCATATATTTTTCCGTGTGTTCTAAATACATCCAAACGCCATTTTTCATCTGCTAGCCAGCTTATAACCCTAGCCTCAATCGCACTAAAATCTGCAACTGCAAAAGTGTATCCCTCTGATGCAATAAATGCGGTTCTAATTAGCTGTGAAAGGGTATTTGGAATATTACCGATAAATTATCCTTATTGCATTTATATTTTGATTTTTGACCAATTCTCGTGCGACTGATAATGTCTCTAAATGATTCTGTGGTAAGTTTTGTACTTGTACCAATCTTCCGGCCCATCTACCAGTTCTATTTGCTCCATAAAACTGTAATAGTCCCCTTACTCGGTTATCTTGGCACATTGCTATTTCCATAGCATCATATTTTTTAGTACTTGTTTTAGATAATTCTTGCCTAATTTCAAGCATACGCTTTACTTTTTCTGAATCTGTATTTTTTATTAGCTCTGGCACATCTTTTTTGTTTAAGCTGGTTATTAAGTTTCCTGTTTCACTTGAAAGCCATTCTTTTAACTGCGCAACCGAATTTGGATTACTTAAACCAGATAGCCCTTGCGCTTCTTCTAAAAGTTCTTCTGTTCTTGTATAGGCTATTTGTAAAGCACCTTTTACTAGCTTTCTATCTATCCTTACACCATAGGCATTCATAAGAATATCTATTTCCCACAGTTCTTGTTCTGATTTTGGAAATATAACTTTTAATTTATCTTTTATTGCCTTTTCTGTTACAACATCTTGAATACAATATTCTTTAAATAAATTCCACTTTTCAGGCTCGTGTTTTGGTAAATTTCGGGTTCTTCCGCCATTTGTTTTTGTAGGATTACAAGGCACACAAAAATATCTTATAAGTGCTTTTCCTGTAGCCAATTTTTTCTTATCCTCAGCTAGTCCCATTGCATCCCCTATTGCCTTTAATCCGGCAGGATACCCTGCATATAACCCTTTTACCATTGTACAGTTCCATTGTTCTATCGGTGTTGGCCAAAACTTGTTTAAGCAATACCATTCGAATGCCGCATTATATGCCGTTTTTAATATATCTTTATCACAAAGAGCAGTTATCAACTCTTGTGGTAACTGCTCTCCCTGTGCTAAATCTATTATTTTTACTGGCTCATCATCAAAAGAATAAGCAAATAAAAGTATTTCAAAGTCCTGGGATTGCACATATTTGTACAACCCTGCTTTACCTATATCAACAGAAGAATATGTTTCTATGTCTATTGATAGCTCTCTCATTTTTTTAGTTCACCCCATAGATATTAGATATTGGTTTACCTGTTATTGGGTCTATCGCTTGTGTTGTTTGGTATTGCGGCATTTGATATTGTGATTGTGCCTGTGTTGTTTGTAATGGAGTACCAAAATCTTCTGCAGCGGTTGTTCTTCCATCTAAAGGTTGTCCGTCCTCTAACTTTTGAATATTTCCTAACCCACAGCCTACACCTTTGTTTCCGTTTTGATTGTAAGCATAAAATCTAATACTTGCACGACCATAACAACCTGAATAAATTTCTGTTTTACTTATTATTGGGTTGCCATTACTATCAACTATCTCAGGTGCTAAGTTAGATTTTGCAGCGATTACCCAATGCCCTTTGCATTCTGTCCCAAAAGGTTCTCCACTTTGTCTAAGTCCATCACCATCATAAATTGGTAAATTGGGGTTTGCTGGCATTACCCCTTTAAATTTATCAGCCAAATTATCTTGTAGGCATTGGTTAATTGCGTTTATTATTCTTTGGTATGTATCAACATCGCTTTTTGGTATTAGCAATGTTACTGAATATTTTTCATCGCCATTTGGTGTTTTTCGTGGTTCAAATACTGCCATATAACTAAATCTTACTTTTCCTGTTACTAAATTATTCATTATTTTTACCTCCTAAAACTTTATTTTTTAGTGTGTCAAGTATATGTGCCATTTCATCAGGTGATATTCTTTTTATTTGTATTTCTTCCACACTTTCTTTGCTTTCTTCAACTTTGTCCTTAGTGTTATTACATTTGCTTTTACATTCGCATTCCTTTTTTTCTATCACTTCTTCTGTAATTTCTGTAATTTCTGCTATCTTTAGCCCACTTAAAAAGGCTAAACCTATAACTTCTAAATTATTAAAATCCATATTATTTATCCTCCTAATTTTTAAATTCTTCAGCTGCTGAAATTGTTTTGTATGGTTCTCGTTTATCCGTTTCTTTTGCAAGGGTTGGTGCCCCTTTTGGTTTTTCTATGTAGTCTCCAATAGTTTCAGCAATTTGTTTTTTACCTATTGACTTTTCCAATGCCGTAAGTGTCAAAGGTTTTCGTTCATACAACATTGCACTATCAATTCCAGTAGCTTCTAGTATTTCAAAAGCTTTATCTATATCAACTATTTTTCTATTGCTTTTTCCTTCGACAGCTTTATATCCTGGTACATCATTTCCTTTTAGTATTTCATCTAAAGCATAGCTATTAATGTCTTTTATCCACTCAGTTAGCCCTTCTGTTTCATTTAATATTTGAGCTAATTCTGTATTATTTAAAATTCCTATTACTTTTTTTTGTTTGATTTCTTCAACAGTTTTCATATTTTCTTTCGCTCTAAATTCACAAGCACCCTTTGCCTTGCAAAATCTGCAATGTTCGCCTTGTACAAATGTACCCAAGCCCATAAATGCTTGCTGTGCTTTAGGTTTAACAACAGTGTTTCCCCATTCCTCAAGTTCTGTTCTTGACAAGCTATATTCAGATATATTATCTTTTCTTGGCTGTATTATTACCATTCTTATATTTCGTATGTTGTATAAGAACCCAAACTGCTTTATGGCCCCTAATGCGTATAACATCATTTGCGGATTTCTCTCAGCTGATACCTCCACACCTTTACCATATTTAAAATCTATAACAACTAATGTTTCTCCAGATATAAGAATGCAATCTGTTGTTCCAAATCCTTCTGGAACATAATCACTGAAGTCCACAGTTTGTTCTACTGCTACAAACGGCCTTGTATTAGTTTCAAGTGCAATGCCTTTTATATATTCGAGGTATGTATCAGTATGAGCTAACATCTCTTTATCAAAATGTTCTTCTTTTGTAAATTTGTTAAGTCTTCTTGTATATGCTGTTTTTGATAGTGCCTCTAAGAAGTAACTATTTACTTTAAATTCTGCAATTGCATGCGCAAGTGTTCCTTCTTCCATATAATCGCTTGTCTTATCTGGAAATTTTTCCTCTATCCTTGCAGAAGGTGTACACACAAGCCACTTATGGCTACTACTTGCAGACAGTATTGCATGTTTTTTTAAATCCTCCACTAAACTTTCACCCCTGCTTCTATTAGCATTGTAGCTAATTTGTTATAGTCCTTTTTATCAATTTGAGTTAATGCTTGTACATTAAATTGTGCGAGAATGCCCATTATCACATTCATTTTTCCAGCACTTACTGCATTGCTCATCGCAACTGCTAATTCCTCTTGTGTAAAGCTTTTTTCAGTTTGCGCTTGTACGGGTATTGCCTGATTGATTGGTGTTGGTTGGTTTACTGCTTCTGTAGAAGGCTCAACGCTCTTGCCACATATTTCATTCTTAGTTTCTCCTACATTTGAATCAATTTTGTTTTTGGCTCTATGCCTTTCATCTAATCCCACTTTAATTTCTATAGCCTCAGCTATCCTTTCTAAATTCTTGTTAATATCTTCTAAAATTTTTTCTAACATTTTAAATTAAACCTCCTTGATTTTTATTTACTAATATTGTAAAATTAGTTATGTAGGTATTTTGCAAGTGTTTTACTTAAAGTGCATCGGGAACACTTAAGTTTGCAAATACCTTTTTTAAATTATTTTCAAAGTTATTTACTCTTTGAAGTTGCTCTTTTGTTGTTGCATTAAATTTAAGCCACTTGTTTGTATCCTGCATTTTGAAGTAACCTTCTAGTGTTTCTACAGATGCTGGTATTAATTCTTTGTCTTGTTTGTTCTTCAAATCTTTTAATAACTGTTGAAATCGCTCAAGCATAATGATTTCCTCCTTTCTTAATTATTTCATATATTTTTTTATTGCTAATATAAATATAATTAGCAAAGTTAATATCTTTAATATAACTTGTCCAGTTAAAGCAGCTCCACAATCAAGTTCCCCAACTTGTCCAAGTATTGCAAAAAAGCTAATCAATGCTATTATTTTTCTCATTTAAATCACTCCTTTTAACTTTCGCATAGGTAATCATGTCTTACATTAATGTAATCTTCTATAGCTCTTCTTGTTACCTTAAATGGTATCGTATATCGTTGTACTGGTAGTTCAGGGTCTCTGAACATTTTTTGTACCATATTGATTCCAATATGAAATTCCTTATGTATCTGAACTGCTGTTAATAATTCATTAGGGTTTTTATTTTGATTAAGCATTTTTTCTAAAAGTTCATTTGTTCTTTGTTGTTCTTTTAAAATTTCTTTTTCCAAATTAATCACTTCCTTTTATTATTTATGTATCGGCTGTGGTATTTGTTCGTTTTTTTGAACATTAAGATGAAAAAAAATTTATATACAGCCTATAGTCCAACCCATTTGTTTCGCAATATTTGATAAGGCTGTTGCAAATTCGTGGACTATCATTATTAATTTTGCCGTTTAGAATTTGGTTTAAATATCCTCTATCCACCCCAACATCTTCAGCAAACCAGGACTGATTACCTCTAAATTTTTCTGCAATTAGTTTTTTTACTTCCTCAATTTTTAATTCCATATATTAAATCACCTCATTTTCTGTTCACTCATGTTCACTTTTTTGAACAGTTCTTATTATATAAGTTTATTTTTAATTTGTCAATAGTTTTTGTTCATTTTTTTGAAAATTTTTGTTGATTTTTTTTACAAACTGTTGTATACTATTTTTGGAGGTAATAAAATGTTTGATAAAATTACTTTTGCAAAAAAAATTAGTCAAATTAAAGAACTATACCCTACTCAGGAAGAATTTTGTAGGCAATCTGGGATTGGCAGAACTTCAATTTCACAGTATATGAATGCCAAACTAGAATCTCCCCCAAAGCCTCAAATGCTTGAAAAAATAGCAAATGCCTCAAAAGGAATTACATCTTATAGGGAGCTTATGTCTATTTGTGGCTATATTGAATTACCATACTCTGCTGGCTTTGAATTTGCTTCTGATAATGATAAGTTACTTATAAAAGAAGCAATAGATTATGCTATATCCAAAGATATATCACCCGATGAGGTTCAAAATAACCATGATATTATTTTAAAGTTAAAAAACATCAAAAGTATTCAATTTTCTGTTGCACTAGACATTACTAAAAAAGAAATAGCTAAAGAAAAAATTATCCTTGGAAGAAACATTATTTCAAACATAGATGATGATACTACTACAGAAATTAGAGCAATAGCACGAGATGTTGCAAAACTTAACCCAGAGAAAAAAGAATTGTTCAAAAATCTATTAAAACAAATGTCAGATGAAGCAAATAAAGCAGGTGGAAAATGAAAATTCCACAATTAGCTCGATATAATGGAACCATTGAGAAAGCATATGAGTTTATTGACACTAATAGTATCAATAGTTTCCCTCTTGACCTATTTCAGCTAATAAAGAAATTTAAATGGGGTCTACTAACTTATGAACAAATGGCCAAAGAAAATGATTGTAGTGTTAAGTATATTTGCGAATGTCTAGGCTCTGATGGTTATTCAATATTTAATGGACACAATTACACAATTGCCTACAATAATACCATTAGCAATTTGGGAAGAATCAGATTTACTTTAGCTCATGAAATAGGACATATTATTTTAGGGCATCATAAAGATTTTGAAGTAACAGAGATTTTGCAAGATAACTTTACTAAGGATGAATATAAGATATTAGAAAATGAAGCAAATTGCTTTGCCAGAAATATACTTGCCCCTGCACCTCTAGTTAATCAAATGAGCCTTTGGAATAAATTTTTTAGCATGCCTAGCGATTTTGGTATAACCCCATTGGCAGTAAGAACTAGGCTCTCTCTTTTGAAGAATGACTTATATTATTTAGATGATGAACAAATTAACAATTTTCGTTCCAAATACAAGCCATTTAAAGTTTGCACTAAATGCAAAAAAACACAACTAAATGTTGAAATAAACTACTGTCCATTCTGTGGAAGTAAAAAATTAATAATAGGAGATGGTTTTATGAGATATAAAACAGATTTTGAAGTAGATGAAAACCGAAAGGTAAGAATATGTCCTAGATGTGAAAATGAAGAAGTTTTACAAGGGGATTACTGTAAAATATGCGGATTAGAATTATATAATCGTTGCACTAATACAGAAGAAGATACCTTTGGAAATATCATCGGCGGGTGCGGTTTAATCTGTGATTCAAATGCTCGCTATTGTCCTAAATGCGGACACCAAACAACATTCTTTTATGAAAATATTTTACAGCCTTATACAAAAGAAAAATTTGATACACTAAATGAGGCACCGACATCTGAGGATTTGCCATTTTAAAAAGAGATTAGCCTAATATAAAAATAAGGGAAAATAAATGCTATCCAATTACCACAACCGATACATTTATTTTTCCCATGCATAAACACTATTGAAAGTGATTACTCTAATATTATACTCAAAAAAACTTTCATTTTCAATAGTTGTATTAAAAAAATATTGAAAAATGGAGGTTTTATTTATGGAAAAAAGAAATCATAAAAACAAAGAAAGAGGAAATGGCGAAGGTACAATTTATTTTAGTAACGCATTAAGTTGCTACGTTGCTCAGTATGTTGAACCTTCTGGAAAGAGAAAAACTTTGAAACAAAAGAAAAATGAAAAAAGCTCTGATTTTAAAAAGAGATTCAATAATGTAATAAATAATATAAACCAGGGGCTGTATGTTTCTTCTTCCAAAGAAACAGTTAAAAGTATTGCAACTAACTATATTGACCAAAAACACAAAGATGGTTTAATTGCGGATAGAACTTATAAGAGAAACAAAGATACTTTATCTGAACTTGAAAAAACCTGTAGTATTTTTTATACTACTCCAATTCAAAAAGTTACTGTTGCACATATTGAGAAGTCAAAAGAAAATATGCGTGAATATAGTAACAGTACCATAGAAAAGATTTGGGGGTTACTATATAAGTCTTTTAAAATTGCATATTCCAGAAGAATTATAATGTATAACATAATGGAAGACGAAACTTTAACTAAACCTCTATCTAAAAAAGCTGATAGAAAAATTGAATCTTTAACTGTAGATGAAGAGAAAAAACTTGAAAAAATATTATTGTTCACTGACAATATCTATAATGATATTTTACTTTTACAGCTATACACTGGAATGAGAATAGGAGAAGTTCTTGCTCTAAGTAAAGATTGCATTGATTTTAAAAATAATACACTAACAGTATATAGAACAATAACCAGAAATCTAAACGATAAAATTATTCTTGGGGAGCATACAAAAACTTATAATAAAAAAACTGGTGTAGATGCAGGAAAAAGAACATTTCCTATATCTCCTAAAATTGTTAAAATATTAAAAAAACAAACAAGCAATAATTTAACAAACATTCATAACTTACTTTTTTGGGATTATAATCATAATACTTTTATAACAGATGGTGAAATAAATTCTTATCTAAAAAGGCTAAATGAAAAACATAAAATAGTAGACAGTATTCATACCCATGTGTTAAGACATACTTTTATTACAAGATGTCAGGAAAATGGAATACCCCTTGTCGTTATACAAGCACTTGTAGGTCATGTTGAAGGTAGTACTATTACAAATGATATATACACATCCGTTTCTGTAGATTTTATGAAACAAGAACTTGATAAACTAATGCAATAAATAATGCAATAGGCACATTTTTATGAATTTATGTGGAGTGTAGCCAAATACAAAACGCAGTATTTTTAATATTTAAAGTGTTATCACAAATGCGTGAAATATTGTAAAATACTTCATTTTTGCCTACCCGCTCCATTTGAAATCAACTTACGGACTTAAAAGTTCTCTTATCACAGAAAGGAGGACTTTTTTCATGCT
>UMHM01079048.1_pt1 | contig 35436 bp, 35 predicted proteins | sample 1965501 | NCBI WGS metagenome assembly UMHM01 (sample SAMEA4836095, study PRJEB28245) | human gut metagenome | biome: gut microbiome; material: fecal sample | place: Denmark | collected 2008
TATACAATTGTTATGTGGAAAAATTAATAAAATGCTATAATGTAGAACGCACAGTGAGTGCAAATTTATATATGAGTATCAAATATAAATTTAATAATGGATGAGTATATGAAATATTTTGATATTATATATAAGGATATATTTGAAAATGAGTATGAATAAAAAGATATTTTGGAAATATCGTGGAGGAAAGAATATGCAGTATGAATTTAAAACAGATTTAAAACAAGGTGAATTTGATGAATTTGTAAAAAATCATGAATATTGTAACTTACTACAAAGCTATAATTGGGCAAAAGTAAAAAGCAACTGGGATCATCTTTATACCGGAGTATATAAGGATGGAAATTTAGTCGCCACAGGTCTTGTTCTTATAAAGAGATTACCATTAACGTTTTGTATGTACTATTTACCTAGAGGTCCAATCATGGATTATAAGGATAAAGAACTTGTTCAATATTATTTTGAACAGCTAAAAAAAGTCGCAAAGAAAGATCATTGTATCTTTATCAAGTTTGATCCTGCTATTCATGTAAATGACTATGATTCAAAATCATATAATACAAATCGATATGAAGATACAGATACATATTTAGAAATATTCAAAAGCTGCAAAGCCGTACACCATGGCTATACAATGAGCATTGCGGATACAGTTCAACCTCGTTTTCAATCCAATGTATATGCATGTGAAAATATTGAAGAAACATTGCCAAAACATACAAAGCGTTTAATTAAGGATGCAGATCGCAGAAATGTTCAAATTATTCATGGACAAAGCGAATTACTAGATGAATTTAGCCGACTTGTAGAATTGACAGAATCAAGAAAAGGTGTAGCACTCAGAGATAAGAGTTATTTTAAAATGTTGATGGATAATTATCCAGAAGGTGGAGTCATCTTTTTAGCAACTTGTAATGTATATCAATTAGATAAAGAGGCAAAAGAAAAGAAGGTGCAGCTTGAAAAAGAAATGGCAGCAACACCAGAAAATGCTAAAAAGAAGATACATCGTTTAGAAGATCAATTAAGAAGTGTAAATAAAGATATAAATGAATATAAAGAAATATTTGATGAATTTGGTCAGGAAGACAGAGATGTTGCGATTGCCGGTATATTAAGTATTCAGTTTGGAAATACTTGTGAAATGTTATATGCAGGTATGGACGAAAGATTTAAAAAGTTTATGCCACAATATAAAGAATATGTAGAAAACTTTAAATGGGCATTTGAAAGAGGATGCTTATGGAGCAATATGGGTGGCGTAGAAGGTACTTTAGATGATGGATTGACAAAGTTTAAAGATAATTTTAACCCGACTATAAATGAAATGATTGGTGAATTTGATATCCCAGTACATCCATTAATGTATCGTTTAACACAAAAAGCTTACGAAATAATGAAAAGTAAGCATATGTGATAATTATTTTATTGACAATCATTTTAATTTGTGTTTATAATGTTTGAGCAATCTTATTTGAAAATTTAGCAGAAGAAAAGACTGAGAGGTGTAATCAAGATGAAAAGAACATATCAGCCAAGTAAGAGAAAACACCAAAAAGTTCATGGTTTCCGTGCTCGTATGGCAACTGTTGGTGGACGTAACGTTCTTTCTAGAAGAAGAGCGAAAGGCAGAAAGGTTTTATCCGCATAGAAATCACCTGCTAGGTGATTTTTTTGTCTGGATAGGGAATTAGCATGAAAAAAGAATTTCGTGTGTTAAAAAACTATGAGTTTTCTTCCATCATCCAGAATCGACAATTTGTTAAGTCGTCATCATTTGTTTGTTATTTTCAAAAACGAAAACTAGACCATGCCAGAGTAGGGATTAGCGTGGGAAAAAAATTAGGGAATGCTGTTTGTCGTAATAAAGTAAAAAGACAACTTCGTAGCATTGTTGATGAGATTTTTACTTTCGAAGAGGGATATGATCTTATTATCATAGTTCGACCTGCATTCGCAAATAAAACATTTGAAGAAAATAAAAACGAAATGAAAGAGAATCAAAATCGGATAAATAAAAGATTTTTGAAAAAGTAGAGGAATAAAAAATGAAACAATTTTTGCAGAAAAAAGCAAAATTGGTCTTTTTATGTATGTTGGTATTATTAACATGTACGGCTTGTGCAAATCCAAGAGGTAAAGATGGAAAAACAAGAGCAGACCAAATTATTGCAAGTGAAGAAACAACAATTGATGCAAATCAAATCAATGTCAGTGATATTACTGACAAAGCAGTAAAGAAAGAAATTAAAAAGAATATTAAAGATGGCAAGTATACAATTCAGCCAACAACTTTCAAAAATTCTATATCACATGGATGGTTTGAAGGTTTGATTGTATGGCCAATTGCTCAAATTATTAACTTAATTTCCGCAAAAACGGATGCTGGTGTTGGTATTATTGTAACGACTTTGTTGATTCAGATGCTTGTATTTGTATTTACACGTAAATCACAAATGTCTACACAAAGAATGCAGGAAATTCAACCTGAAATTCAAAGAATCCAAGATAAATATAAAGACAAAACAGATGAGCGTTCTAAAATGCAGATGGCTCAGGAAATGCAGAATATTTATCAAAAATATGATATTCATCCATTTGGATCAATGTTAGTAACATTTATTCAGTTACCAATTATGATGGGTATGTATTATGCAACGATGCGTGCTGTAAGTGTTGTAAGTGGTAGCTTCATTGGTATTTCTTTGTTTGGAACTCCAATTGAAGGAATTAAGGCTTTAAATATTCCTTGCATCATTATTTATGTATTAATGGTTATTTTCTATATTGTTTCAATGAAATTACCTCAATGGTTAAAGAAATGGCAAGATAAGAAAGATAACGTTAAAGTTAAAAAGTATGCACAAAATGACGCAAATCCTATGGCTAACAGCATGAATATGTATATGTATTTCATGACAGCTATGATTTGTATCATGTATATTTCATGGCCAATGGCGATGTCATTCTATTGGTTAGTATCAAGTGTAATCCGTGTAGCTCAATCTTTAATCCTACACCAAATTATGAATAAAAAGTAGGTAGCTAATATGGAATTCGATAAATATACTGGAAAGACATTAGATGAAGCTTTATCTACTGCATGTAAAGCGAAAGATTGTTCTAAAGAAGAACTTCATTATGAAATTACAGAAGAAAAAAGTGGATTTTTAGGAATTGGTAAAACCATTGAAATTGAAGCTTATTGCCAAAAGGACATTGAAAATTTCATTAAGTCATATATTCAAACTTATTTTGATAATGCAGATTTAGAAGGAACTGTGGACATTGAAAATGACCATGGATTCTACCGTATTACTGTAAATACAAAAAATAATGCGATTATGATTGGTAAAGCAGGGAAGTCTTTACAAGCATTCAATCGTTTGGTTAAAGCAGCAGTTAGTGCTGCATTCAAAAAACGTATCGGCTTATTGATTGATGTGAATGGTTATAAGGAAGAAAGATACGAAAAAATTTGTAAAATGGCAGTACGCGTTGCTAAAGATGTACGTCGTACAAAAGTAGATGCTGTATTAGATCCAATGCCAGCTGATGAAAGAAAGGCAATTCACAATGCTTTAGCAGAAATGAATGATATTTCAACAAAAAGTGAAGGCGAAGGCGAAGGGCGTCGTTTACACATTTTATATACACCAGGAAAAGATGAAGAATAACGGGATTATCCCGTTATTTTTTGTAAGGAGGACTTATGAAAATTATTATTGGATTAGGAAATATTGGTAGAGAATATGAAAATACGCGTCATAATGCAGGATTTATGGCGATTGACAAATTGGCTAAAATGCTGGAAATGGATTTTAATCAAGAAAAGTTTTCTGCTTATTTTTCAAAAAAGAAAATTGACGGAGAAGACGTTATCCTATTAAAACCAACTACTTATATGAATAATAGTGGTATTGCCTTAAGACAATGCATGGACTTTTTTAAAGTATCCACTGAAGACATCCTTGTATTATATGATGATATGGATATGCCAGTAGGAAAACTTCGTTTGCGCCAAAAAGGAAGTGCTGGAGGTCATAATGGAATTAAAAGTATTATTTCACATATTGGTACACAAGATTTCAATCGCATTCGTATAGGTATAGGAAAAGATAAGATGATTCCGGTTGTAGATTGGGTACTGGGAAAATTTTCTCAAGACCAGCAAGAAGAATTAGATCAAGCATTAGAACAGGCCGCAAAGGCAGCTAAATTTTCAATAAAACATTCTTTTAGTGACACAATGAATAGGTATAATAAAAAGTAGAAGGTGGTATTCTTGAAAAATAAAATTTTAAAAGAACTAGAAATGAATCCTGTGACCCAACAAATGATTCATTTTGGTTCCAATATAGGAAATTTATTTCCAAATGAAGAGGCATTGTGTTTTGCAAGTGCTTTTCAAAAGGATAAAAAAACAAGAATTATAGTTAAAAAGAATCGATATGAAGCGCAGCAGCTTTATCAAAGACTTCAGCCTCTTGTTGATGATGCTTTATTATTTGTTATGGAAGAATCTTTACGAGTTCAGGCTATCGCATCAAGTCCTGAGGATAAACAAGAACAAATATATGTGCTGACACAACTTGTGAAAGAAGACAAGCCACGTATTATTGTATGTAATACGGCGGCCTTTTTGCGTTATTTACCAGATAAGGAATTATTTAAAAATCTATGTTTGAAATTTGAAGTTGATCAAGAAATTTCAATGTCAGAACTGAAACAAAAATTGAATCGAGCTGGTTATACAAAAGTCAATTATGTCGATCGCCCATGTACATATGCAAGTCGAGGAGGAATTGTAGATGTTTATTGTTTAGAATATGAGCATCCTATTCGTATCGAATTCTTTGATACAGTGATTGAATCGATTCGATTGTTTCATGAAGAAACGCAACGTACAATTAAAACAATCGATTCTGTACGTATTAATCCAGCTACAGACTTATTATTTACAGATGATCAGATTGATTATCTACAAAAAGAAATTGATAAAGAACTCGAAATTCAAAAATCCAAATTGATTCCAGATGACTATGACTTTTTATTGGATTATATTGAAAAAGATAAAATGGCTTTAGAGAACTATGATATTGATTCACATTTATATATTTACTATAGTTATTTGAAGGCTAATAAATTAACAGACTATGTAAATGGAAAAATTATTTTTTCAAGCCAGGAAGAAGTGAAAAATGGATATAAACAATTGAATGAAGAAACGATTGCTTTTATACAGGAAATGGTACAATCTCATCAATATTTGCCAAAGTATAATATGTTTCATGATATATCTACATTTGAAAAGAATTATGAAATTCAAATGTTTCATGATTTTCTAGATTTTAAGAATCCTATTTTTTCAAAGATAGAGACGATTGAGAAATCCGATTTATCTCTTGTTCAAATATTAGAAAATTTACAAGGCGATAATATATATATATCATTGGATGAAGAACATACAAAGAAAGTTCAAGAAGCCTTAAAAGCTTATTCAATTCATAGGAATATCACATTTATTGAGGACGATTTTTACGAAGGCTTTATTTATAAAGATATTTCTGTATATGCACAGCAGGAATTATTTCATAAATCGAGTTCTATCAAACGTTACCAAAAAACGTTTAAACAAGGTCAAATTATCCAAAATATACTAGAACTCGAGCCAAATGATTATGTTGTACACGAACAATATGGGATTGGCCAATATGTAGGGATTACAACGAGAAAGGTAAAAGGAAAAACATTAGATTATCTACATGTTTTATATAATGGAGGAGACGAACTTTTTGTACCTTTATCGCAGTTTCAACTCGTAAGAAAATATGTATCCAAAGAAGGTGTAGGAATCAAGCTATCACAGTTAGGTTCAAACAAATGGAAAAAGACAAAAGAAAAAGTATCTAAAAAAGTTGAAGAAATTGCAGGTCGTCTTGTTGAATTATATGCGAAACGAAATGAAGATATTGGTTTTGCGTTCAGTAAAGATGATGAATTACAAAGAGAATTTGAAGATGCCTTTGAATATGATCCAACTCCAGATCAAATACGGGCTACAGAAGAAATTAAGCGGGAAATGGAAAAGCCAAAACCGATGGATCATTTACTTTGTGGAGATGTAGGATTTGGAAAAACAGAAGTAGCTATGCGCGTGGCATTTAAAGTTATTTCAAACAATAAACAAGTTGCCCTTTTATGCCCAACAACAATTTTATCGATGCAGCACTATCAAACGTTTATGAAGCGATTTGAGAATGTTGGTGCAAATATTCGAGTTGTGAATCGTTTTGTACCGGCAAAAGAAATCAGTCAGATAAAAAAGGAATTAGAAGAAGGAAAAATTGATATCATAATTGGTACACATAAATTATTAAATAAATCTTTCAAATATAAAAATTTAGGTTTATTGATCATTGATGAGGAACAACGATTTGGTGTAGAACATAAAGAGAAAATTAAAGAGATGAAAAATGCTATTGATGTTCTATCTTTAAGTGCAACTCCAATTCCTAGAACTTTGCAGATGTCTTTAATAGGTGTACGTACGATTTCACAATTAAATACACCTCCATTGCATCGTCATCCCATTCAGACATATGTAATGGAAAATCATAAAAGTGTAGTGAAAGAAATTATACAAAGGGAATTATCTCGTGGAGGACAAGTCTTCTATTTGTATAATCACGTATCGAATATTTATTCTGTCGAAAAAAATATACAAAGTATGTTCCCTGATGTACGTGTTGCCGTGGCACATGGTCGTATGGATAAAAATGATATTGAACAAACAATGATTGATTTTGAACAAGAAAAATATCAGATTCTAGTATGTACCACTATTATTGAAACAGGGCTAGATATTGCCAATGCAAATACAATGATTATCGATGATGCAGATCATTTTGGATTATCTCAATTGTATCAGATTCGAGGACGTGTTGGACGTCGAGAAAAAATCGCATATTGCTATTTATTAGTACAGCCTCAAAAAGAATTAACGGAGCAAGCACATAAACGACTAAAAGCAATCAAAGAGTTTACATCTCTGGGCAGCGGATATAAAGTAGCTATGCGAGATTTAACAATACGTGGTGCTGGTGATATGTTAGGGCCTCAACAGGCAGGTTTTATTGATGAGGTTGGTTTAGATTTATATCTTGAAATGTTGGCAAATGCCATTAAAGAAAAACAAGGAAAACCAATTAAAGAAAATAAGGACGATAAAGTAGCACAAGTACAATTGTCAGGATATATTCCTAAAAAGTTTACAGATAATGATGGAGATAAATTAGAAATCTATCAACATATAAAAAAAACAGAGAATCTTTCAGAGCTTATTGAATATGAAAAACGAATAGAAGATTTATTTGGACATATTCCAAACGAAGTAAAACAATTATTTGAACAGAAAAAACTAGATTTCTTTGTGAACCGTGAAGGTGTTGAGTCTTTAAAAGAGACAGAAGATGTAGTAACAATCACAATGAGTGCGCAATGGTCTAAAAATTGTGATGGAGTAAAGTTGTTTGGGGCTATCAATGATATTAGTCGAAAAATTAATTTGAAATTAGAAAATGGTAAGATTAAAATCATGATTTCTAAACGATTGAAAAAACATATTGAATTGATGATGCAGGTCATTGAAAAATTAGAGGGGGATTTTTAATGCGATTGGATAAGTATTTAAAAACAGCAAGAATTTTAAAAAGAAGAGAAGCCGCAAAAGAATTGGCATTACAAGGGCGTATATGGGTCAATGACAGAGTTGCTAAGCCAAGTACAGAGTTAAAAATAGGAGATACGATTCGTATTCGTTTTGGTGCTAGATTGCTAGAAATTCGTGTACTAGATATTCAAAAACAAGTTTCAAAACAAAATGCGCAACTTTTATTTGAAATTATTCATGAAGAAAGAATTGAAGATGAACAAGCTTAATGTTGTGTGTGGTGCTCTTATTATTGATGGAAAAGTGATGATTGCTCAAAGAAGCTATGGATCTAGTAAAGGTTTCTATGAATTTCCTGGTGGAAAAGTTGAAGCGAATGAAACAAAGGAAGAGGCGTTAATTCGGGAATGGAAGGAAGAATGTGATATTGATATTTTTGATATCCAATATTTAGCTTCGAGTGTTGATTATCAAGATGGGTATGAAATTCATTTGACATGTTTTACATGCACAGCCAGTGAAAAACCATTGGCTTTAAATGCTCATCTTGAATATATTTGGACAACTCCAAATCATATATATGACTACAATTTCTTTAAATCTGATAAAATGCTTGTAGAAGCATTAAAGGAGGTGTGGCCATGTTTAATAAAACCAATGAAACTAAAGTATTAAGAGATCCTGTTCATGGATATATTCATGTAAAATATCAAGTAATCTGGGATTGTATCAATGCAAAGGAATTTCAACGATTGCACCGTATTCACCAGTTAGGTGGAGATTTTCAGATTTATCATACTGCAGAACATTCTCGTTTTTCACATAGCCTAGGTGTATATGAAATCACAAGACGAATGTGTGAAGAAGTAGATTCAATTTCAGCTACGTTAAGCGAATATGAAAAAATTCAGGTTTTATGTGCAGCTCTTTTACATGATTTAGGACATGGACCTTTTTCTCACTTTTTTGAAACATTGCATAAGAAGCATCATGAACAAATGACTTGTGATTTGATTTTAGATCCCGAAACACAAATTCATCAAGCTTTAATAAAAGAGGATGAATCGCTACCACAAAATATTGTGTTGATATTAACTCATAAACATTTAAAACCATTGATGTATCAAATGATTAGTTCACAATTGGATGCAGATCGAATGGATTATCTTTTAAGAGATGCCTATGAAACAGGCACAAGCTATGGAAATTTTGATTTAGAAAGAATTCTACGTACATTACGTGTAAAAAATGATTCGTTATGTGTGAAACTAAGTGGGATGCATAGTATAGAAGACTATATCATGGCTAGATATCATATGTATTGGCAGGTTTACTTACATCCAGATGCCAAATCATATGAAATTATGATTCAACAGTTTTTTAAAAGATATTCAAAAATTCGAAATATAGATGTCTTTGAACCATTGATGGATGGAGATTTATCAAATAATGAATTCTTTTTAATGGATGAACACCGAATGTTTTATGGTTTTCAGCAAGCCTTAGACAGTGGAGATGAGATTTTAAGAGATTTTGCGAATCGCATTTTAAATCGTCATTTATTTGAATGGATCGAAGACCCAACAAAACAACAGATAACTGAAATTAAAAAGAAATTGGAGCAGCAAGGCTTTGATTTGAATTATTACTACTATGAGGTGATTTCTCATTCCAAGGCGTATTTGCCATATACTGAAAATGATGAAAATCAAATCATATGGATGTTGAATGATAAAAAAGAGCTAGTTTCATTATCGAGTAGTTCCCAGATTGTTATGGCATTGTTAAAGATGAAAAATCAAACAAATAAACGTATTTATTTTCCAAAAGAAATCATTTAAAAGAGACGGTAACATAGATCATGTTACCGTTTTCACTTGTGAAAATATAGCATAATTGTTAAAAAAGATGTTTGTTTTTAGTAAATTTATTAGATTTTAATTAAATTATTATGTTTTTTAATAAATTTTCTTGCAAAAAAATCAGAGTGTGATATTATGCACTAGCTATGACAAATCAAGTACATTTATTAGATAAAATTTCGAATCAAACATTATATAAAGGAGCCGCTTCGATCGACTTTTGTGCCAACGATGGACTTCTTGTTTCTTTTAATAATGAAACAAATCAATTTGAATGGAAAATATGGAAAAATGGACTTGTTATCCAAAGTAAATCGGAAGTCATTGTGAATCTAACACTTCGATTAAATAGTCATACCAAAGGACATATTGAAACAGAATTTGGAAAAATAGAATTGGATTGTCATACAAGTCATTATGATGTGAATGAAAATTATGTAGAAGTTAAATACAGTCTTATACAAGGGAATGAAGAGCAAAAGTTTCATTTTGTACTATATATAAATAAGGAGGAAATATATGCAGTCAATTGAAGTTGAATTAAAGCAAGCCATTCAAAATGCTGTTAAAAAAGCTTTTGATTTAGATTTAGACGTACAAAACATTGTAGTTGAAACACCAAAAAACAAAGATCATGGAGATTTCTCTAGTAATGTTGCGATGCAGTTAACACGCCAGTTGCACCAGAATCCTAGAATGATTGCACAAAGTTTATTAGATGCATTTTCATTGGAAATGGTTTCCAAAGTTGAAATTGCAGGTCCTGGTTTTTTAAACTTCACTTTATCAAAAGATCGTTTTTCAAAGGTTATTTCTGATGTTTTAGCTCAAAAGGAAAATTATGGACAACAACCAGCAAATGGAATCAAAGTTGACCTAGAATATGTAAGTGCCAATCCAACAGGTTCATTGCATTTAGGACATGCTCGTGGAGCAGCTTGGGGAGATAGTTGTGCGCGTATTATGAAAAAAGCAGGATATGATGTAACACGCGAATATTATGTAAATGATGCTGGTAATCAAATTACTAATTTAGCATTATCTTTAAATGCTCGTTATCGTCAGGCACAAGGGATTCCTACTGAAATTGGTCAAGATGGCTACATGGGAAAAGATGTAGAAGAAAAAGGATATGAATTAGCGAAGGAATATCCTGAAACTTATTTAGAGCCAACAGAAGAAAATTTGAAATTCTTTAAAAAAGAAGGAATTAAATTTGAATTAGATAAAATTAGAAAAGATTTAGATCGTTATCGTGTACATTTTGATGTTTGGTCAAGTGAACAAAGTATTCGTGATGCTGGAAAAGTTGATGCAGCTGTAAAAGAATTAGACGAAAAAGGATATGTATATGAAAAAGATGGAGCTTTATGGTTTGAAACAACAAAATTCGGGGACGATAAAGATCGTGTTTTAAGAAAACAAGATGGATCATTAACATATTTAGTTCCAGATATTGCATATCATAATGATAAATGTCAACGTGGATTTGATGTTTTGGTTGATTTCTTTGGAGCAGACCACCACGGATATATTCCTCGTTTAAAAGCAAGTATGACAGCATTAGGTAATGATGCAGATAAATTGCATGTCGACATTATTCAGATGGTTCGCTTAGTATCAAATGGTGAAGAAATGAAAATGTCAAAACGTTTAGGAAATGCAACTACAATTAATGAGTTATGTGATAAGGTTGGAGTTGATGCAGCACGTTATTTCTTCGTACAAAGAGCATTGGATTCACATTTAGATTTTGATATTGAATTAGCAACTAAGAAATCAAATGAAAATCCAGTATATTATGCACAATATGCACATGCGCGTATGTGTTCAATTGAAAAACAAGCACAAGATATTGAATTAGCTACATCTTTTGAAGATTTGACAAATGAAAAAGAAATTGAGTTGATGAAATCATTGCAGGAATTTAATAAAGTTATTATTGATACAGCTCAATCTCGTCAAGTACATAAGATGTGTCATTATATTCAAAATTTAGCTAGTAAATTTCACAGCTTCTATAACGTATGCAAAGTTGTAGATCGTGAGAATTTAGAATTAAGTTCACAACGTCTTGCCTTAGTTAAGGCGACACAAATTGTTTTAGCAAATGCATTAGATTGTATTGGTGTTGAAGCCGTTGAGTCAATGTAAGTATTAAGAGGAGTTTTATTGAATTATGAAAAAGTCTATGATTGAAGTTGCATATCAAGTATTAACAAATAATAATGGAGCTATGCCATTTGTTGATCTTTGGAAAGATGTAAGCCAAGAAATGGGATTCACACAAACACAGTTTGAAGATAATATTGCACAATTTTATACAGATTTATCTTTAGATGGCCGTTTCTTGAATATGTCACAAAATACTTGGGATTTGCGTTCACGTCATACGTATTCAGAAAGTGTTATGGATACAGATTCTATTGCAATCGATGAAGATGATGAAGAAGATGATTCTGAATTGATTGAAGATGAATTAGACGAAGTAGAAAAAGAAATCGAAGAAGAAAATGAATAAAGTGTCCTCTTTTCACAATAAATTCACACGGAGTTGTTAGAATATAAGTGGAAAGGAGAAGGAATGCAAGAAAATCTGCTTCATGCAGATTTTTTTTCTAGTAAAAATTTGATAAACTAGAAGTTGTTAAGGAGAAATTTAATTATGTTTAAAAGCATTTCATACGTTATAAAAGAAAATTGTTCAAATTTTTATCGTATTTTTTGCATCGCAAAATATGAATTATTATCCGATATGCGTGATTCTAAATTTGGTATTTTTTGGAATTTTGCATCTCCTGCGATTCAAGTGTTTACATATTGGCTTGTATTTGGTATTGCATGGGGAAGAAAAGCTCAGACATACAGAGGGATTACCGTTGAATATCTACCATGGCTTGTTGTGGCATTTAGTGTGTGGTGGTACATTCGTCCATGCATTGTAGATGGATGTTCGGCTGTATTTTCAAAGACAAATGTTATCACAAGAATGAAATTTCCGGTTTCAGTTTTACCGGCAACGGTTTGTTTAAAAGAATTGTTTAATCATTTTGTGATGTTGATCATCACATTTGTGACTTTGATTTTAAGTGGATGGTATCCGAATTTTAATTGGTTATGGATCATTTATTATATGATTTGTGCTTTTATGTTAGGTGAAGCGATTTCGCTTGTATTATCAGTACTTACAATGCTATGGAGAGATGTAAAAAAATTCATTTCTTCTATCATGCGTATGTTGATGTACTTCTCTCCTATTTTATGGGATTGTCATTTTAAACCGGATGTTCCATTCGCAAGCATCTTAAATAAGCTTGTTAAGGCGAATCCAATCTACTATATTATTCAAGGATATCGAGATGCTGTTTTCTATGGAAGAAATCCTTTTGATCACCCTGCTATAACACTTTATTTTTGGTGCTTAGTATTTGTGATTTTTGCACTAGGATGCTTTTTGATGTATACCTTCAAAAAGAAATTCATTGATATGATTTAGGAGGCTTTTATGTCTAAAGAAGAATATGCTGTAGAGGTTGAAAATATTTCTAAGATTTATACTCTAAGAAATAAAAACAATCAGTATAAAACTGATAAAAAAGAATTTTACGCATTGAAAGATGTATCTTTTAAAATAAAAAAAGGCGATGTTGTAGGTATTTTAGGAACAAATGGATCCGGCAAATCTACTTTATCTTTATTGTTGTCAGGAATTTCTGAAATTAATAGTGGTACAATGAAAATCAATGGTGAACAAGCTTTGATTGCAATCAATACGGGTTTAAATCAACAATTGACCGGTCTTGAAAATATTAACGTAAAAGGTGCATTAATGGGATTAAGAAAAAAACGTATCCAAGAAATTACAAATGATGTGATTGATTTTGCGGAATTAGGTGATTTCTTGTACCAACCCGTAAAGAAATATTCATCTGGTATGAAATCACGTTTAGGTTTCTCAATCTCGCTTGCACTAAATCCAGATATCTTCATCGTTGATGAAGCATTAAGTGTTGGAGACAAAGGATTCGCAAAAAAATGTATGAAACGAATGATGAAACTTAGAGATGAAGAAGGAAAAACAATTTTCTTCATTTCACATTCATTAAGCCAAGTTCGTGAATTCTGTAAGACAGGAATGTGGATTGAAGGTGGACAACTTGTTGAAATGGGAGATATTGATAAAGTATGCGATGATTATTCTGCCTATGTAGATAAGTTGGAAGCAATGAGCAAAAAGGAAAAAAAGAAATTTTTGGATGAGAAATTTGAAAAGCGCTTATTGCCAAAAAAAGAAAAAAAGGGAATCGCAAAATTATTTGACTAGTAAGGAGTTTCAGGACTCCTTTTCAATTTATCAAAAATAGTTTACAATTACAGTGTTTATATAGGGAGGTTGTGGACTCATGAAAACAGTAATAACATATGGAACTTTTGATTTGTTTCATGTAGGTCATTTAAATTTATTACGTCGCGCAAAAGAATTAGGTGATTACTTGATTGTTGCAGTAAGTAGTGATGAGTTTAATTTGGGCAAAAATAAAGTATGTAAAATTAAAGATACAGATCGTATGAAAATTGTTGAAGCAATTAAATATGTGGATAAAGTCATTCCAGAAACAAGCTGGGAACAAAAAATTGAGGATGTAAAAAAATATAATGTAGATGTATTTGTCATGGGTGACGATTGGAAGGGAAAATTCGATTTCTTAAAAGAATATTGTGAAGTTGTTTACTTACCAAGAACAGAAGGCATTAGTACAACACAGTTAAAAGAGGAATTGAAGGGTTAATATGCATACAATTAGTATTATCCTTCCTTTTTTTAAGTATAAACATTATTTAAAAGAATGCTTAGAAAATTTAGAACAAAGTACATTTAAAGATTTTGAGTTAATTATTGTATTAGACCATCCAACAGAAAATATTGATGACTTGTTAGAAAAATATAATTCTATTTTTGATATGCGAGTATATGAATTACCTGAAGGAACATCCGGTTCCGCCGCATGTCGAAATGTAGGTATCCAAGAAGCTAAAGGAGCTTACCTTTATTTTTTAGATAGTGATGATTATGTTTTAGAAGATACACTACAAAATATGGTTAAAGCTATGGATCATGATGTCGATATGGTTTCTGGTATGTTGAACCATACATGGAACAATAAGGCAAATTATCTTCATAAGATTGAGAATAAGGAAGTAGATGAAGAAGATTTAGAAGAAAGAGAGCAACGTCGCCAAGATAAGCTTTCTGACTTTGTGACTTTTGCATCTTATGAAAAAGATGAGCAGCAAGCACAGGCAATTTTCTATACAATGGATAATCGTAAAGGTATTCGAACATTTACTGTATTAGGCAATTTATACAATCGTGACTTTGTGGTTCGCAATCAATTAAAGTTCAATGAAGATTTCAGATACTATAGTGATATGACATTTATGTGTCCATTATTAGATAAGTTGAATACTGCATTACGCGTAGAGGATGCCATTTATGTAAAAAGAAAACATAATGATCCAATCAATGAACCGGCTTTAAGTCAGGAAGAAAATGATAATCGATTTAATGAACGATGTGAAGCTGTTGAATATACACGTACTCTTGTAAAAGAAGAGGGAGTGGTTCGTTTCTGCTTAGATCGTAAAATTGTTTCTTATTTTGTGACACGTATGGCTAAAAGAATTCGTCGAAGCCAAGATGAATTATGGCGTACAGTTTATTTTGAAAGAATTGCCAAGACGATGGATGATATTCGTCCAGAAGTTATGAATCGTTATAAACGTAATTCTAAAAAAATGGTTGCTTGTTTACAAAATCGTGATTTAAAAGGTGTTCAAAGTTGTGTAAGAAGAAGACTTGGAAAAAAGAAATTCCGTAGAATCTTCAAAAATAAGAATGTGTTATTTAAATTAGCTTACTATCACATTTATTCTAAAAAACCAATTCAAGATAATGTTATTTTATTTGAAACGTTTATGGCCAAAAACTATTCAGACAGCCCTAAATATATATATGAATATATTGCTAAGAATTATCCAGGTAAATACAAATGTGTATGGGCATTAAATGATGGGCATGAAGTTCCTTATGGTGCTGAAGTTGTAAAACGTTTTTCGTTTAAATATGCATACTATTTAGCTGTTAGTAAATATTTTGTGTTCAATGTTCGCCAACCATTATGGTATCGCAAACGTGAAGGCCAAGTATTTGTTGAAACTTGGCATGGTACACCATTAAAACGTCTTGTTTTTGATCAGGAAGAAGTGACATCTGCTTCACCAAAATACAAGCAGCAGTTCTATCGTCAAAGACAGGAATGGGATTATTTAGTAAGTGCTAACCCATTCAGTACAAAAACATTTAGAAGTTGTTTTATGTATGAAGGAAAAATGCTGGAATACGGATATCCTAGAAATGATATTTTATATTGGCCAAATAAGAATCAAATTGCCAAGGAATTAAGACAAAAATTAGGTATTCCTGAAGATAAGAAGACAATTTTATATGCACCAACATGGCGTGATGATGAGCACTATGGTAAAGGTGAATATAAATTTACTTTGGCTTTGGATTTGAAACTTATGATGGAAAAACTATCTGATGAATATGTCGTTTTATTAAGAACACACCATTATATAGCGGATAATATTGATACAACAGGTCTTGAAGGCTTTGTATATAACTTAAGTAAATATGATGATATTAGTGAAATCTATTTGATTAGTGATATTTGTATTACCGATTATTCAAGCGTATTCTTTGATTTTGCGAACTTAAAACGTCCCGTATTATTCTATACATATGATATAGAAAAGTATAAAAATCAATTGCGTGGATTCTATATCGATATGAATACAGAAGTTCCAGGACCATTATTATATACAAGTGAAGAAGTTGTGAAAGCGATTCAAAGTATTGATCAAATTGAGGAAGAATATAAAGAACGTTATGAAGAGTTCTACAAACGTTTCTGTTGTTATGATGATGGAAATGCGTCAAAGCATATTGTAGAAGAAGTATTTAAGTAAAAAGAGGAGGGATAGTCATGTTGATTAAACTTTTAAGACCTATTAAAAAGTTTGCCGGAAAATGCATACGCCTAGCCTATAAATTAACCTATCGTTTATTTAAAGTGGATGATAAGCTGGTTATCTTTATATCTTTTCACGGCCGTGGCTATTCAGATAATCCAAAGGCAATTTATGAGCAGATGAGACAAGATCCACGATTTAATGGATATCGTTTTATTTGGTTTATAAAGAACCATAAGGAAAAAAATATTGAGATTAAGGGAGCTGAAATAAAAGAATATTTCAGCATTCCTTATTTTTATTATTTATCAAAGGCAAAATTATGGGTTGTAAATTGTAAATTACCAACCTATATTTTGAAAAAAGAAAACCAGGTGTATTTACAAACTTGGCATGGCACACCATTAAAACGTCTAGCGCATGATATTGATGTGAGTGAAGATACAACTTTCTATCGTTCAGGAGTGAGTTATGAACAGATGTGTCATTCTTATGATGTAGATGTTGCTAGATACAACTATATGATTAGCCCAAATGCTTTCTGTACGAAAGTTTTTCAGACATCGTTCCAAATTAATAAGGAAAGACTGATTGAAACGGGTTATCCTAGAAATGATTTTATTTCAAACGCGACAAAAGAAGAATGTAATCAGATTAAAAATAAGTATCATTTGCCTATGGATAAAAAAATAGTATTATACGCTCCAACGTGGAGAGATAATTCTTATGTTTCTGCTGGATATACCTTTGAATTGAAGGCAAACTTTAGAAAGTGGAAAGAAGCATTAGGAGAAAATACAATCGTTGTATTTAAACCACACTATTTGATTATCAATACATTTAAGGATGATCCAGAATTAGAAGGCTTTTTGTATTCCATTCCTGCTCAAGCAGAAATTAATGAGTTATATGTGATTAGTGATGTTTTGATTACGGACTATTCAAGTGTATTCTTTGATTATGCCATTTTAAAACGACCTATCTATTTCTATATGTATGACTTAAAAGAGTATGCGACAGATTTAAGAGGGTTCTATTTAGATATTCATAAAGATATTCCAGGACAAATCTATATGGATGAAGAAAGTATGTTGAAGGATATCAAAAATGAAGTATATAATTACTCGAAATTAAATGAATTTAATGCATACTTCAATAATCATGAGGATGGAAAAGCCTCAAAAAGAGTTGTAGATGTTTTATATAAGGCGGTGCAATAAAATGGGATTAAGTAAAATAATCTTAAATATTGCCTTATGGATTGTAAATGTTTTAACTTTTTTTGTTCATCCTAAAGAGAATCGAATCACATTTATTAGTCTGACACAAAGTGAATTATCTGGTGATTTTAAACTCATTGATAAACAATTACGTCATGAAAACAAGTATGATATCCATTATATTTTATTGATGTTTGAAAAAAATTTATGGGGAGATTTTAAGTATTTTTTGAATTGTTTAAAACAACTTGTAGAAATTAAAAAATCAAGTCTTGTGATTTTAAATGACAATAATTATGTGATTAGTCATATGAAACCTAAGAATGTTAAAGTGCTACAAATATGGCATGCGTGTGGGGCTGTAAAGAAATTTGGGAATCAAATAAAAAGACAATATCCCGTACGTAACTATGATTATGTTTTATGTAATGCAGAATATTGGAAAGAACCTTATTCTAAGGCATTTGGAGTGGATAAAAGCCAAGTATTAGTGACTGGCATGCCAAGAGTTGATACTTTATTAAATAGAAATGAAAGAGATGAGTTCTTTTTGAGATATCCAGAATTAAAAGATAAGAAATTATGTTTGTATGCACCTACTTTTAGAGGGAACATTATCGATGGTTTTAAGATTCAATCTTTTGATTTTACAAAAGTTAAGGATTATGTCATTCTTTATAAATTTCATCCATTACTTGGAAATATTCAATGTGAAGGTGGAATCAACATGAATAAAGAAGATTTATATACTTTAATGCAGGTAAGTGATTGTTTAATTTCCGATTATTCAAGTGTTATTTTTGATTACTCTTTATTAAATAAACCAATGATCAGCTATATTCCAGATATTAAGGAGTATAAACAAAATATAGGACTCAATATTGATTTTGAAGACTTTCCTGGCCCAGTATGTACAGATGAAAATCAATTAGTGGAGGCTTTAAAGCTAGAAAATTATGATTATGATAAGTTATCATATTTTCAAATAAAGTATATGGTATTTACTGACGGAAAAAATACAAGTCGTGTTATAAATGTAATCAATCAAATTATGGAAGAGATTTAGGTCTCTTCTTTTTTACATTAAATAATGTAAAATTTTACAAAATCGCTTGAAAATAAATGTAAAACGTAGTATTATACAGACAACACATTGATATGGAAGAGTAATTCACTTGACTTTGGCCTAGAGAGATATTGGTTGGTGTAAAATATCATAAAGCTAGAGAATGAAAATCACCATGGAGTGGCTATAGCGATAATGTAGTTATAGACGTGAGTCTTACGATATAAAGACTAGATGTGATAGCATCGATGAGGGCATTCATTAGAATGAATTAGAGTGGTACCGCGGAAGAATAAGATTATTATTACCTTTCGTCTCTGAAGTTGTTAATTAGGCAACAAGAGGCGGAAGGTTTTTTTGTTGCAGAAAGGAAGAATTTGAGAATGAAAAAGAAAGAGAACACAAAATTGAATCGATCATGGATGGCTGCATTTTCAGTTGCGACAACTGCATTTGCAGCACACGCAGGCGGAGGCTTTGCGACAGGAAACCAGGAAAATACATGGTTTGTTAGTTTAGGATGGCCAGCTATTGTTGGTGTTGCTGTAGCAATGTTACTTCTTGCGATGACAATTCGTGAAGGACAAATTATGATGAACTCTCGTGGATTAAAGACATATAAAGAATTATTTGAATGTTTATATCACCCATTTGATAAAGTTGAATTGTTATTTGAATTATTCTTTAACATTATGGTCTTAATGGTTGTAGCATCTTGTATTTCTGGTGCTGCAAGTGCACTAACACAATATTTTGGACTGAACTACTATCTAGGAACATTCGTAATTGGACTTGTCGTACTATTTCTAACAATCTTTGGGGTGGACCTAATTCGTAGAGCTAGTACTTATATGGGAGTTGTAATTTTGGTATTAGCTGTTTCTATTTATACTGTTGGATTATTAAATGGACATAATTTATTAGATGTGATGCGTGTTGATTTTTCAGTCAATGGATGGAGCCAGCTTCCAAAAGCTGTTTGGAATGGTGTGACTTATTCCGCATTTCAATGGGTTACAGTACCAGCCATCTTAGTTTGTGGAACAAGTGTATTAAAGACGAAACAAGATTGTGATCGTTCTATGGCATTAACATTTACATTAAATATGTTAGGATTAGGACTTGCTGTATTGATGTTGTTATGTTGGCAGCACTATTATTTAACACAGCCAAATGGAACAACACTTCCTACGTTGACAACATTAAAATCATTTGGAGCTAACTGGCTTGTAGCGCTTTATGGACTTGTATTATTCTTGTGCTTGATCTCAAGTGCAGTTTGTGTAATTTTTGGATTTGTGAATCGCTTTGAAAATGTAAAGTTTCTTCAAAAAGTAGAAAATGTGCCGGTTCGTAGAGCTTTGGTTTCTGCATTTATCATGGTAGTTTCTATGGGAATTTCATTTGTTGGACTTACAAACGTAGTTAAGTACGGATATGGATATTGTGGATATTTAGGAATCGCAATCATCATTGTTCCATTATTAACAATTGGTTTTTATAAGAATCGTAAATTCATGAAAGAAAACTCACAAGATGCAAAAGTGTCTTTTGAAGAAGTATATGAAAAAAATTAAGGCGGGAAAATTAACTTCCCGTCTTAATTTCTTCCATTTTATCATCGAGTATTTTGCATATTTTTGCACACTCTAATAATTCTTTATCGATTTCATCTAAGCGCTCTTTTGATAAGTTTTTCTTGTAGCGGATTTTATGTTCTAGACTCGCCCAAAAATCCATTGCGATAGTTCGAAATTGTACTTCTACTTTGACCCATTTTTTTTCATCGGATAAAAAGATAGGAATTTCTACAATTAAGTGAAGGCTACGATAACCATTTTCTTTTGGGTTCTTAATATAGTCCTTCTCTTCAATCAAACGCACATCATCTTGACTTAGAAATGAATTGGCTAATGAATAAATATCTTCCGTAAAAGAACATACAACACGAACACCAGCGATATCGAATAGATTATTTTCGATATTTTGTATGGTAAGTGGCAGGTTCTTCTTTTGCAGTTTTTTAAGGATGCTAGACTGTGATTTGATACGCGTATGAATGGACTCAATGGGATTACGATCATAGAATAGAGAAAATTGTTCATTCAGAACTTTAAATTTTGTTTCTACTTCCATAAGAGCGCAATTATAATATGTCATCATTTGACGATAGGGTAATGTGCTTTCTTCTACAAAGTCCGTAAAAGCATCAACTAGTTTAAAATTTGGCATATTTACTCCTTGAATGTAACCTCAATTGTATATTCATCTGTGTCTGGAATAACGGAAATAATTTCCTTAACACTTTTCTTTGTGTTTTCTTGCGCCGTTTTCATCAATCCCTTTTTCTTGGCTTCAGATAAAGCTGTTTCTTTTTGTTCTACTGCGAATTTTTTATAATCATTGACACTAATTGGATTGAAAATATTTTTTGTTTCATCATAAACTTCAATACTTGATTCATCAATTGAATTAGAAATAACGGTAGGTTTATCCACAGTAACGTGGATCGTTGAATCTTTGATTTCAACTTCTGCTTTGGACAAATCTGTACCTAATTGAATTTCTCCTTCAAATGTAAGAATGAAGTTCTTATTTGTTAAAGGAATCGACCATCCATTTAATGAAAGCGAATTTTCGAATTTTCCTACTTTTGCATAATGATATTTTGTAGTTACTAAATCACTTGCTTGTTCAATACGATTTTGAATTAATGTAGACGAAATTTCAGGTTCTGTTTGTTTATTCGCAAAAAACATACCGCCGACAAACGCAACAACAAGAAATAATAGGACGAATAATATTTTTTTTAGATTTTTCATAAGCAACCTCCTTTTTAAAATTGTAGCAAAACGAATAAAATAAATAAAGTGACATACATAGTGTCAAATTATTGAGTATAGTAAGAATACGAGGTAAGCGATATTATGATATAATGGATAGCGTGGAGGGTTTTCATGACTAAAGTAGAATTTCAAAAGGCTTGCTTAGAAGCCGGTATCCAATTAAATGAAGAACAAATGAATCAATTTGAAAAATATATGCAACTTCTTGTTGAGTGGAATGAGAAGATGAATTTAACCGCAATCACACAGGAAGAAGAAGTATGGGAGAAACATTTTTATGATTCAATCATGCCATTTTCAAATATTGAATTTGAAACTATGTGTGATATTGGCTCAGGGGCAGGATTTCCAGGTATTCCTGTAAAGATTGCGTTTCCACATGTTCATATGACTTTAGTGGAGCCTTTACAAAAGCGTTGTCGTTTTTTAAATGAAGTGAAAACTCAATTGAGCTTAAAAAATTTAGATATTTTAAATGCTCGAGCAGAAGATTTGGCAAAAGAAAAACGTGAATGTTTTGACGTCGTGAGTGCACGTGCTGTTGCAAAACTATCTATTTTATTAGAACTTTGTGTACCGTTTGTGAAAATGGGTCATACCATGGTGGCTTTAAAAGGTAAGAATGGGCATGAGGAACTTTTAAATGCTAAAAAAGCCATTGATACATTGGGTGTTGAATTGATTGATGAAGAAAAATTTATGATTGAAGAAGACGCAACACGTATTAATTTATATTTTAAAAAGATAAAACATACGCCAAATAAATATCCTAGAGCGTATGGTCAAATCAAGAAAAAACCTTTGGAGGGTTGAGTATGGGAAAAGTTATCGCAATTTCGAATCAAAAGGGTGGAGTAGGAAAAACTACAACATCAATAAATTTAGCAAGTGGACTTGCTCATGTAGGGCAGAAAGTTTTACTAATTGATTTTGACTCACAGGGAAATGCTACGCAAGGCTTGAATGCGAATCAAAATAATTCTCAGGCAACTATTCATTCCGTTTTAATGGAAGGAGTTCCGATTCAGCAAGCCATTGTTCCGAAAATGAATCCAAGAATCGATATTGTTCCTGCCAATATAAATTTGGCGGGCGCCGATTTGGATATGGATAAAATGGATGTTGGTAAAGAAGAATTACTAAAAAAAGCTATTGCACCAATTCGTGATCAATATGACTATATTATTATCGATTGTCCACCATCATTGGGACTATTAAATACAAATGCATTAACAGCAGCGGATAGTATTTTGATTCCTGTACAATGTGAATATTATGCATTGGAAGGGGTAACTCAGTTGTTGATTACAATTCGCTTAGTACAAAGAACGAGCAATCGCAATCTTAAAATTGAGGGTATATTATTAACAATGTTTGATATTCGTACAAGATTAAGCGTTGAAGTGTCTCAAGATGTTCGTCAGACTTTCGGAAAACTTGTTTATCAGAATTCGATTCCAAGAAATGTAAAATTATCAGAAGCGCCTAGCCGTGGATTATCTATTTTTGAATATGATCCTAAAAGTACAGGAGCTAAGGCATATGCGGGATTAACTGAAGAAGTATTAAAACGTAACTCAAAGGAGGCGTAATCTATGGAAAATAAAAACAATGCTCGTTTAGGAAAGGGCTTGTCTAGCATTTTTGGGCAGGATGTTTCAAAAGTGTTAGATGATATTCAAAATGGAGATATGGAAGTAGAAAGTCAGGAACAATCGAAAATTCCTGTTGATGAAATTCGTCCGAATCCATATCAGCCACGTAAAGTATTTGATGAGGATGCTTTAAAAGAATTAAGTTCATCGATTAAGCAGCATGGAGTGTTTACGCCAATCCTAGTTAAAAAAAGTATTCAGGGATATGATTTGATTGCGGGTGAAAGAAGACTTAGAGCTTCAAAACTAGCTGGATTAAAAGATATTCCTGCCATCATCGTTGATTTTGATGATCAGGAAATGATGGAAATTGCTTTACTTGAAAATATTCAGCGTGAAGATTTAAATGTAATTGAAGAGGCGAAGGCCTATGAAAAATTAATTCAAAGATTAAATTATACACAAGAACAATTAGCTCATCGTGTAGGAAAATCACGTGAACACATTACGAATTTATTGCGTTTATTAAAACTTCCGGAAGATGTGCAAGAATATGTTGTAAATAAACAATTGAGTATGGGGCATGTTCGTGCTTTATTAGGATTAAAAACGGAAGCAAGTATGCGTAAAGTCGCAAAACAGGCTATTGACCAAGGTTTGTCTGTTCGTAAAGTTGAACAAATAGTGAAGGATATTAATAACAAGAAACCGGTTGAAAAGCCAAAGGAAGATATTTATATAAAAGCAGCAAAAGAAAAGCTTCAGGAATTCTTCCAAACATCGGTATCTATCAGCAAAAATGCCATTTCCATTCATTATGAAAATAAAGAAGACTTAAATCGGGTACTAGAATTATTGAATCTAGTTGAAGAAGAGTAAGTCTTCTTTTTTTGACAAATATAACATTTTTTGTATAATATTCATTATTCATGGAGTTGTAGTAAAAAATAGCGCCAGGACTAGGAATTAGTTGACGAGGACCAGACTTATCGAAAAATTCGGCGGGTAGTCTGGAGGTTGATACAACCTTTAACGATGGACAAAAACAATGTGTGAACGTTGAACAAAGCCATTTGGTATCCTCCATGAAATAATATAATAGGAGGATTTTTTATAATGTGTGGAATCACAGCGTATGCAGGTAAAGAAAATGCTTTACCATTTTTATTGCAGGGTTTAGAAAAGCTTGAGTATAGAGGATATGACTCTGCAGGAGTCACTTTAGTTTCAAGTCATCATTTAGAAACATGTAAAGCTAAGGGACGTCTAACAAATTTAGAGGAATTGTTGAATGAAAAGGATCATCCTGAACATACAGGTATTGGTCATACACGTTGGGCAACTCATGGTGTCCCAAGTAATATGAATTCACATCCACATACAAATGAAAGTAATACAATTTCAATTGTACATAATGGAATTATTGAGAACTATGCATCTATAAAAGAGTGTTTATTAGAACAAGGATATTCTTTTCGATCACAAACTGACAGTGAAGTCATTGTTCATATGCTAGATTATTATTATCAAGGGGATATGATGTATGCATTAAAAAAATGTGTGCAGTATCTTCAAGGAAGTTTTGCATTATGCGTAGTTTGTACTGATTATCCAGATTGTGTTTTTGTGGCAAAAAAAGAAAGTCCGATGATTGTTGGGAAAACAGAAACCGCTTCTTTTTGTGCAAGTGATATTCCAGCTGTTTTGGATTACACAAAGGATATTTGTGCATTAGAAGATGGACAAATGGCTATTTTAAAGCCAGGAAACATTGAAGTATATGACTTTTTTGGTGATCCAGTACAAATGAAATGGATACATATTTCATATGATGCATGTGCAGCTCAAAAAGGTGGCTATGATACTTTTATGCAAAAGGAAATGCATGAGCAGCCTTATGTGATCAAAGAGACATTGCGTGCTCACATCGAAAATGATTTAGCAATGCCTGAACTTGATGGTTTAGATGTTTCAAAAGTTACACAAATTTATTTTATAGCTTGTGGAACAGCATACCATGCTAGTTTATATGCACAATATATTCTTCGTACTTGGGTTGACCTTCCTATTTATTGTATCAGTGCAAGTGAGTTTAGATATGGAAATTACCGTATCAACGATAATACATTATGCATCTTTGTCTCTCAATCCGGTGAAACGGCAGATACATTAGCTGCTTTAAAATTATCAAAGGAAGAAGGCGCTCAAACTTTATCAATTACGAATGTTTTAGGTTCTAGTCTAGCACGTTTATCTGACTTTGTATTATATACTTGTGCAGGTCCAGAAATTGCAGTCGCAAGTACAAAAGCTTATACAACACAACTTGTATTGCTTGTATGTCTATGTTTAAAATTAGCATCTTTATTCAAAGAAGATGTGGCTAGTAAAAAGCGTATCATTTCTCAGTTGAAACAAATGCCGGATATTGTGGAACAAATGCTTGCACAAGAAGACAAGGTGGCTGAGTTTGCCAAATTACTAGAAAATCAAAAAGATGCATATTTTATTGGAAGACAATTGGATTACTTAAGTGTTTTAGAAGGAGCATTAAAATTAAAAGAAGTATCGTATGTGCATGCGGATGCATATATGGCTGGAGAGTTAAAACACGGACCAATCGCCTTGATTGAAAAGGATACAGTAGTGATTGCGTTAGCTACTCAACCTAGTGTTGCACAGAAAACGATTTCTAACATTCTTGAGACGGTAGCTCGTGGGGCAAAGGTTATATTAATTACTTCTAAAAACCAAAATGCAGAAGGATTTGAGTATGTGATTCGTATTCCTGATGTGGATCCAATGTTAAGTTGTATCCCTGCAACAATTCTATTACAGGAATTAGCTTACTATGTCGCAAAAGAAAAAGGCTGCGATGTTGACAAACCTCGTAACCTTGCGAAAAGTGTAACTGTCGAATAATTATTCTTTGACCTCAGTAACAATATAATGAATGGTCTGATCAAGGCCATTCTCAGATAAATATTTTAATAAATGATGGATGAGGGCATCTGTTTCAGGATGAATCAGAATTTTATCTCGTCCATTTTCATAATATTCTAAAGCGCTTGAATCTGTATATTTTTCTTTTTGATAGATCATACTTGCGGCAACTCTGTCACAAAACATTTCAATGACATAATTGGTTGGCATTTTACATGCATATATACCATTTACGCCAAAATCAAGCCAATATTCCCAATGATGTTTATTTCTCCCTTTATGGTGCAACCACCCTAATGAATAACCTTTTTCCTCTTTTTCAGCATCAATTGGTGAACGATATCCTTGATAATAGTGAAATCCTGTTTTTAATTCAATATAGGAATACTTGCTTAAATCATGGAGAATTCCTTGTTTATATAAGTGACACCGAAAACATAGATGTGTCACTTTTATTTTATGTTTGTTGATTGTATGTAAATGAGATAATGCCTTGTTCATAAATCCTCTTCTTTCTTGGCTATTTTAACATAGGAAGAAAAAGAAAACCATTCTAGATGAATTTGAATGTTTATAAAGCAACCTTAACTTTGTAAAAAATGTATAACTACAATTGAATTTTTAAATGAATAGTTGAAATTTCCTGTATTTATGGGCGATTTCAACTTTTTTGTCGGCAGAATCTATGATATAATGGAGTTATACAGTATAACTACTTTTGGAGGATATTATGTTACTCAAAAATGTTAAGGTTCTTCGTCCTAAAACGACTAAAATTCAGAAAAGAAATGGTATCGGATATGTGTATCAGGTTATTGGAAAATCTTATAAAAAGGATAAAAAATATACGGTGGAAAATAGAAAACTGATTGGTAAAATGATTGATGAGGAATGGATGGTTCCTAATGAATATTTTGAACAGTATTATCCGGATGTCTGTGTAGAACAGGAAACACCTGAGTTTTCGGATACACTGCGTATTGGTTGTTTTCTTGTTGTTCAAAAACTATTTAGAGATTTACAGATTGAGGATGTGCTGTCATCTATATTTGGTGATTTGGGATTGTTTATTGAAGATATTGTTTCTTATATGATTACGAATGAGAGCTGTACATTCCAGTATTATTCTAATTTTATGAGAAACCATCCTGTAATGGATAAGAATATACGTGATGATACTCAAATTAGTAGATTATTAAAATACAACATTAAAGAACAAGATATTAATCTGTTCTTGCGCGCATGGAATCAGATGAATAACACAAAAGAGTGTATCTATGTTGGGTATGACAGCACCAATTTCAATACGAATGCTTATGGAATTGAATTGGCTGATTATGGACATCCAAAAGTAGATGAAGGACTGCCACAGTATAATCTAGCCTATGCAGTGAACCAGAAGGATTCTACACCGTTGTTTTATGAATTGTATGATGGAAGTGTTATCGATAATACAGAACTGGAAATCATGTTAGAAGAGGCAAAGGAGTTTGGACACGAAAAGTTAGGGGTATTAATGGATCGTGGATATATCTCGGAAAAGAATATAAAGGCATTGAGAACAAAAGGATATGAATATATTCTGATGATGAAGCAAAATCAGAGAATATGTCAGGAAATAATAGAAGAATATGGTGCGGCGGTGCAGTCATTAGAAGGATATTATATTGGTGAACATGGAGTTTATGGAACAACAGTAAAAAAACAATTATATGGGCAGGAAACAAATATACATGTTTACTATGACGATATAAGAGCTAGTGAAGAAAAAGTAGCGCTTATGAGTAGATATGAAACGTGGGAAAAAGAAATTGAAAAGAAAGTGGCAAAAAGAATAGCTACAGAAGGAGAAATGAAAAAATATAGAAAAGTATTCAAGCTAAAGTATGATCAAAATGGATATTTGGTTGCATACCAGAGAAACAGCCGATATATAAAGGAAGAAATAAGAAACCTAGGATTTTTCTTTATTATAACGTCAGAAGAAATGAGCACATCCAAAGCACTGGATATATATCGAGGTCGAGATAATATAGAAAAGATGTTCAGAAGTTTGAAGAGCGGAATAGATTTTAATAAGGCACGTGTACATACAACAGAGTCTTTAAAATCAAAAGTATTCGTAACATTTATCGCAATGATTGTAAGGAATGAGTTGTTTCAGAAAGCTGAGGAGTTAAGAAAAAAGAACCGTAAAGCATATGCGGTTCCAGGAATGATATCGGAGCTTGAAAACATAGAATGTACAAGAAATAGTGTAGGAAAATATAGAAGAAAATACGCACTGACTGCAAAGCAAAAATTGATATTAAAACAATTTGATATGGATGAAAAATATATTGACAGAAGCATTGGTGAATTCAGCTACTAATGCTTCTTTTATAGTAAATCTCTGTTATCTAAACTTTTCTGTTACTAAATATAAAAGTTTAGACTGTAATAATGCAAAAAATTTCTCTTTATAAAGTAAAAAAGAGAAATTTTTTTAACTTTTTTTATTATATATTATGAACATTAAGGAGGAACTTTATGGAAGATATAGAAACACTATTGATGCAAATCATTTCATATAGTGGAGATTGTAAATCTTCATGTATTGAAGCGTTGGATTTATTTAAGGAAGAGGATTATTCTCAAGTAAATTCAAAACTAAAAAGTGCTTATAACAGTTTGTTGAAAGCAAAAAAGATTCATGCCAAACTTCTTTCCGAATCTGTTGATAGTAGAACAATGCAAATCAGTTTGTTTTTAGTACATGCAGAAGATCAAATGATGAGTGCAGAAACCACTATTACTTTAGTAAGAAAGTTTTTGGAGATTATCGAAAAGAAAGAAGGAATATCTAATGATTAATGTAATGTTAGTTTGTAATGCAGGAATGTCTACTGCTATGTTGGCTCAAAAAATTAATAAAAATTGTGATGGCTATTGTTATGTTGAGGCATTTGGAGAAGGGGAATATATGGAACACATTGAAAACATTGATGTTATTCTTGTAGGACCACAGATTCGCCATTTGATTCCTAGTATAAAAAATGCAACGCAAAATAAAATACCGGTTAGTTATATTAATCCAATGGATTATGGAATGATGAGAGTGGACAATGTAATTGCTCAAATTAAAAAAATATTGGAGGGATAGAAAATGAAAAATTTAGAAGAGAAAATATTGGAGATTTCAGCAAAATTAGGTAATGAAGTTCACTTAAAAGCTATACGAAATACTTTTATTTCAATGTTACCAATTATGATTTTCGGAGGTATATTTGCAGTAATCGGTGCAGCACCAGCAACAGAAAATGCTACAGGATTTATGAAGGCATGGGCAGATTTTGTGTCTGCAAATAGTGCAATCTTTTCATGGGTTTCAGTTCTTGGATTAGGTTTTACATCTTTGTATATTGCGTTAGGTATTACTTATAATTTATGTAAAGAATATAAAGTAGATCCATTAATCCCTTTGTTTATATGTATTTTTGGTATGTTTATGCTAACAGTAAAACCTGAAAAATTAGTATATGGAATATCTTTAACAGATTTAACATATTTAGATGGAAAAGGTATTATTGTAGGTTTATTTGTAGGTATTTTTACTGTAGAAATATATCGTATTTTAAAACAGAAAAATTTTGGAAAAATTAAATTACCAGATAGTGTTCCACCATCATTAAGTGAAACATTCTCATCATTAGCTATTTCTGTATTGATCATGTTATTTTATTTATTACTGTTTGGAATTTTCAAATCAATGAATACTACTTTTGCCGCTTGGGTAGCAAGTATTATTGCTCCACAAATCAAAGCTACTGATAGTTTATGGTTTATTTTATTAATGACATTTATTATAAATGCAGCATGGTTTTTTGGAATTCATAATGCTACTTTCTGGGGGTTGATGGGACCAATTATGTTTATGAATCTATCAACTAATGCGGCACAGCAAGCTTCAGGAATGGCGCCTACCGCAATATTGACAGAATCGTTTTGGGTATACTTTGTAGTTATAGGTGGAGTAGGAGCTTGTTTATCTGTTTCAATACTATGTTGTTTTTCTAAATCTGAAATGATAAAAACAGTAGGTCGTATTAGTGTGTTACCGGCTTTCTTTGGTATTAGTGAACCTGCAACTTTTGGCTTGCCTATGATGTTGAATCCAATTTTCTTTATACCATGTGCATTTGTACCAACAATCAATGCATGTATAGCATATTTTTGTATGAATACTAATATCATTGGTAAGACTTATGCAATGTTATCATTTAATATGCCAAGTGTTTTTGGAGCATTCTTGTCAACAGGAGATGTAAAAGCATTGCTTTTAGTTGTGGCATTGTTGATTCTAGATATGGTGCTTTATTATCCGTTTGTTAAAATGTATGAAAGACAACAATTAAAATTGGAGAATAAAGAATCGAAATGATAAATCTAAAATGCGATTGTATTGAAGAATTAATAAAAGCGAGTCAAGGATATATCGAGAACGATACAGTATTTGAAAATATAAAAATTTTAAATGTATTTACTAAAGAGTGGATTTCTGCACATGTTTATATCTATAAAAAATGGATATCACATGTTGAGTATGATGTTGATAAACCACTTATGAATAGCAAAAATATTATTAATGGAAAGGATTTCTTTCTTTGTCCAGCATTTGTTGATGCACATACACATATTGAAAGTAGTTTGTTGACACCCGTTAACTACGCAAAATTAGTTATACCTCATGGAACATTAACGATTTTAGAGGATGCTCATGAAATTGCGAATGTAGCAGGTGAAAAAGGATTACAATATATGCTTTCTAGTGCTAAAAATCTACCTATGCGACAGTTATTGACTGTACCTTCATGTGTACCTTCAGTACCAAACTATGAAAATAGCGGTGCAATATTTGATTATAAGATATTTGAAAACTTTCTAGATGAAGAAAATGTTATCGGATTAGGGGAAGTGATGGATTATGAAGGTGTTATAAATAACGATGAAAGAATTGTAAAAATATTAGAAACGGCAAGAAGAAAAAATTGTTATATACAAGGACATGCCCCATTACTAACAGGTAATAGATTGTCTGCATATTTATGTGCAAGCATTAAAAGTGATCATGAAGCTAGACAAGTTGAAGAAGTGATTGAAAAGTATAGACAGGGAATGTGGATAGATATAAGAGATGCAAATACAAATCATAATATGCCTAAAATTATTCAAGCTTTACAAAAAGTAGGAAATTATGAAAGAGTATCTTTTAGTAGTGATGATCGTAGAAGTGATGTAATTCAAAAGAAAGGGCATATTGATGGTGTTATTAGACATGCTTGTTCTTGTGGTATGCCTCTAACGGAAGCTTATATAAGTGCTTCTTATAGGCCTTGTCTTGAAGCAAGTATCAATAATTTAGGGGCTATTGCTCCTGGTTATATTGCGGATTTAAATGTTTTAGATGATATAGAACACGTGAATATAAAATATGTTTACTTTGAAGGAAAATGTGTATCTAAAGACGGTAAACTTATTTCGATGGTATCTGTTGATTCATACGGCAATGATTTAAGGGACACAATTCATGTTGCAGGTTATGATGAGGAAATTTTCAAAATATTTTCTCAGAATAAAAAGGAAATTATTAATGTAGTAGAATTTGAGTCGTATTCATCTTCTATAACAAATTTAAAACAAATTGAATTTCCAATAAAAAATAAACAAATTGATATATCTAACCAAAAAGATTGTATGTATGTTGCAGTCATCAACCGATATAAAAAAGATACTTATACAATTGGTGTTGTAAAAAATTTTGGTATTAATCACGGAGCTTTAGCAAGTACTGTTGGACATGATTCTCACAATATAACTATTGTGTATGATAATCCTAAAAATGCTTTATTAGCTTTACAACAATTGATCAAACAAAAAGGAGGTTTTTGTGCAATTGAAGATGGCAAAGTAATTGCTTCACTAGAATTACCTGTTGCAGGATTGATGTCTGATGAATCCATAAATGTCCTGGTTGATAAAATCACAAAAATGAATAAAGCTAATGTACGATTAGGGAATACATACATCGACAATCCTATATCTAGAATAACGATACTTTCTTTATTGGTTTGTCCTTATGTAAAAATCTCAGATAAAGGGATTGTATTAACGGAAGAAAAAAAATATGTTCCATTATTCTATTAATTGATAATGTTTTAGCTTGAGCTAGGATATAAGAACAACTATTTATATACTGAATTTAATTTGCTTTGGCATAAATTAATATTATTTTAATGATAACTGGGGTTTTTACATTATTTGATTTATAATTTGAACCAAAAGAAATACACATTTTAAATATTTAGAAAGTAAGAGGATTTTGGATATGAAGGTACTTTTGAATCAAAGGCAGCGTAAAATATTAGAGATTTTATCCAGAGAAAACGGATGTATTACTTCGCTTGAAATATCTAAAAATCTTTCAATAAGTTCAAAAACTGTCCAAAATGAAATAATGGCTATAAATACAATGTATGGAGATCATATTATACAATCAAAAAAAGGGAGAGGATATAAATTAAAAGATGATTTTGCGATAAGTAGTGATGAAAAACAACAGGTAGTGAGTGAAAACAGAAAAATTTTTATAGTAAAAGAATTAGTAGCGCAAAATGTAATAGATTATTATGAACTAGCGGATCGCCTATATATTAGCACTTCTTCATTAAATAAAGATATCAAAGAACTTAATGATGAAATTTATAGAAAGTTTAATGTGTGCATAGTAAGAAAAAAAAATAAGCTTTATTTTAAAGGCGATGATATAAAAAAACAAAAGGTTATCGTATATTATCTACTTATGGAAAGTGAAAATGTAGATTTTGATATGGCTATTCTAGAATCTTACTTTGTATCATTAGATGTAAAATTTATTCGAAATACAATTTATGAATATGTGAGAGAAAAAAATATTATTGTAAGTGACTTTGAATTAATGTCTATCTTATTACATATTTTAGCTGCACAATTGAACCGGAATTTCCAGGAAAAAGCAGGAGATAATGATTTCTCTAAATATTTATTTAAACATACTGGGCTATTATTGAGTGAGGAAGTTGCTACAAGAATTGAAATCTCTTTAAAATTAAACAATACGGATAGTCAATCTATAAATTATCAAGATTACAAATTATTTTTAATGGAAATATTTGATGAAATAAAACAAATATATTCAATTAATTTGAAAGATGATAACACTTTATTGGATGAGTTAAGTTTGCATTTAAAATATGCAGAACGCAGATGTAAAACAAATACACAATTAAAAAATCCACTGATTGATGAATTTAGAAAAAAATATGTATTGGTTTATGATATTGCGGCATTTATATCTTCAAGATTTTATGAAAAAACAACTTTGCGATTAGACATAAGTGAAGTTGGCTATATAGCAATGCATATTTTAGGTTCATTACAAAAATTAAGTGGGGAAAATATAAAAATAGTGCTTGTCAATCCATATGGAAAAGCAGTTGAAAAAATGATTTTAAATAAAATTAACAATATGACAAATGTTAAATATTGCGGTAACTTTTCTTTTTTGGATACAAAGGGCATTTCAGAAGTAAAACCAGATTTAATATTAACATTAGTTCAATTGGATTGGAATAATTCATGTGAAGTATATAAAATCGAAGACTATTTAAATCCGAGTGAATATCAAGTGATTGAAAAAATAGTTAGACAAATCAAGGTAAATAATGCTTATCAAAGTTTAGCTATATCAGAATGTTTTAACGAAAATCTTTTTTTACCAAATGTAACTCTAAAAACAAGGGACGAAATAATTGATGCGATGTGTAAGGTTTTATATGAAAATAATTACGTTAATGATAATTTTCGTAGCCAAGTTTATCAACGAGAAGCAGTTGCACCAACTTGTTTTTCTGATCAGATAGCTATTCCACATAGTATAAAAAAAGATGCTAAAAAGAGTGGAATCTGTGTTTCTATATTGAAAGAACCAATTTTATGGAATGGTTATAATGTACGTCTGATATTTATGTTTGCATTAAATCAGTCTTTTGATCAAGTTCCTAAACTGTATGAGTTGATTTTGGATGCAATTGATGATAAAGCACGATATAAAAAAATGTTGGGATGTGAAAATTTTAAAGATTTTATGTCCATATTAATGAAAGGGAATGGTTAGTGATATGAGTACACATATTGAAGCTAAAAATGAAGATGTAGCTAATATTGTTTTAATGCCAGGTGATCCTCTAAGAGCAAAAATGATAGCAGATACTTACTTAAGTAATGTGATAACTATAAATAATGTTAGAAACATGTTAGGTTTTACTGGGTATTATAAAAACGTGAAGATTACTGTTATGGGAAGCGGTATGGGAATACCAAGCATGGGAATATACTCTTATGAACTGTTTGATAAATATGATGTTGAATATATTATACGAATTGGGACAGCTGGATCATATACTGGGGAATTAGATGTTTATGATACTGTGCTTGTTGATGAATGCTATAGTGAATCAAGTTATGCATATTGTCAATCATTGGAAGAAACTCATGTTGAAAAACCGTCTTTACAATTAAACAAAGTAATTTTCGAAACAGCAAAGAAAATAGGAAGAAAATTGATTGTTGCTAAAACACATTGCTCAGATGTATACAAAAGAGAAGAAAATGCTAAGATTTTAGTAAATGAAGCTATTCAAAAAGAAAAGTGTAAATGCGTAGAGATGGAATCATATGCTCTTTTTCATAATGCAAAAGTGTTAAATAAACAAAGCGCATGTTTATTAACAATTTCAGATAGCATGGTTTCAAAGAAAAAAACAACAAGTGAAGAACGTGAAAAATTATTTATAAATATGATAGAAATTGCACTTGAAACAGCGATGGAGTTATAGATGAATGAGAATTATAAATTTAAAAAAGTGGTAACGATTGTCATTGACTCCTTTGGGATTGGACAAGCTACAGATGCCAAGGACTTTAATGATGCAGGTGCCGATACCTTTGGACATATTTTAGAAAATCGTCCGGATTTAAAAATCGACAATCTCTATAAATTAGGCTTAGGAAATCTTCATCCAAGTGCAGTATCCACGCAATCTTTAGGTTATGCTTTTAAGATGCATGAGGCGAGTTGTTCCAAAGATACAATGACAGGTCATTGGGAAATGATGGGTATT
>UMHM01058795.1_pt1 | contig 35429 bp, 27 predicted proteins | sample 1965501 | NCBI WGS metagenome assembly UMHM01 (sample SAMEA4836095, study PRJEB28245) | human gut metagenome | biome: gut microbiome; material: fecal sample | place: Denmark | collected 2008
CTATGTGAGTGAACAAAAGTGTAACCTATGTGGGTAAACTACCCCCCCCATCCACCTCCCCCCTCCATGGAAGACCTCCGCCCCCAGGCAGACAGCACCGGCGCCAGCACCGAGGAAGAAAGCTCCGCCTTCTCCCTCGACACCATCCTCACCACCCTGCGGCGCTTCTGGTACCTCGTCATCATCGCCGCCGCCATCGGCGGCACCATCGCCTACTACATCGGAGGCTCGCAGAAATACATCTACGAGAAAAGCGCCAGCGTCATGATGCGCGACAGCAAGAGCAAGGGAGACAACGCCTCCGAGCGCATCCTCGCCGATCTCGGCGCCGACCAGGGAGCCGCCAACCTCTCCAACGAAAGCCTCATCCTCAAATCCACCGCCCTCATGCGGCAGGTCGTCGACAAACTCAACCTGCAAACCAGCTACTGGACCAAGCAAGGCTTCCGCGAAGTCGAACTCTACCGCGAGAGCCCCATCCTCATCACCTTTGAACAAATCAACAGCGACCGCGGCTGCCGCCTCAGCATCACCCCGGAAAGCGACAGCGAGCTCACCCTCAGCTACATCAACCCTCAGGGTGAAACCGTCCTCCAGCAAGCCCGCTTCGGCAGCCCCATCTCCCTCCCCTTTGCCACCCTCACCGTCCACCCCACATCGCACCTCAGCCCCGAGTGGTACAGCCGCACCATCATCGCTGAGCACCAGCCCGCCCTCGCCGTCACCCGCAGTCTGCTCGCCGCCCTCAACGTCACCCGAGGCGAAGAAAAAGACGCCAGCGTCCTCGTCCTGAACCTCACCGCCACCCACCCGCAGAAAGCCGAAGACATCCTCAACACCCTCATCGAGTGCTATAACATCCAATCGCGCGACGCCCGCAGCGAATCCGCCCGCAAAACCGAGCAATTCATCCGCGAACGCCTGCTCGCCATCGGCGCAGAACTCAGCGACGTCGACAAACAAATGGCCGACAAACGAGCCGCCGACCAAATCATCACCGGCGCCGAAGCCACCCTCAACGCCGACTTCAGCTCCAGCCAGGCCGTCGAAAAGGACCTCTTTGAACTCGACACCAAGATCAACCTCGCCGACAAACTGAGCCAAGACCTCGACAAAGCCGCCACCCTCAACGGCCTGCTCGCCGTCGACACCGGCATCGCTGACACCAGCATCTCCAAAAACATCGAAAGCTACAACGAGGCCTACCTCGAATACTCCACCCTCATCAAGAGCGCCGGCAACCGCAACCCGCGCGTCATCGCCCTGCGCGAGCAAATGCAGGCCACCCTCGTCGCAGGCAAGCGCGCCCTGACCAACTACCGCAACAACCTCGAACTGCAGAAAAAAGCCCTTGAAAAGAAGCGCGACGACCTCGCCGGCCGCCTCAGCGCCACCGCCACCCACGCGCAAGAACTCACCCCCCTCGTCCGCGAACACAAAGTCAAGGAAGAACTCTACCTGCTGCTGCTCACTAAAGAACAGGAAAACGCCCTCAACCTCGCCATTGCCGAGCCCAGCGCCCGCGTTCTGGAAGCCGCCTACGGCTCAGACGCCCCCACCTCGCCGAAGATGAACCTCTACCTCATCGGCGGCACCGTCGGCGGTGGAGCCCTCTGCCTCATGAGCCTCATCGGCTTGGGCATGCTCAACAACAAAGTCAACAACAAGCATGACCTCGCAGGCATCAACAACCTGCCCGTCATCGGCGAACTCCCCCTGCTCAACCGCAAAGAGCGCAGCCAGAGCGACCTCTTCATCCGCGACCCGCACGCCATCTCCACCGAATGCTTCCACATCGTGCGGCACAACGCCGACAGCCTCCTGCCGCGGCGCCCGCAAGGCGGCCACATCTACCTCATCACCTCCACCCTCAGCGGAGAAGGCAAAACCACCTGCACCGCCAACATCGCCCTCGCCTTCGCCAAAGCCGGGCGCAAAGTCCTGCTCATCGACGCCGACCTGCGCAAATACTCCCTCACACGCCACCTTGGCGGCAAAGGGCGCAAAGGCCTCACCACCCTGCTGCTCAACCAGGAAGACAACCCCGCCGGCATCATCCACCCCCTGCCCGACATGCCCCTGAAAGGTGTCGACATCCTCTACGCCGGCCCCGCCGTCCCCAACCCCGTCACCCTCCTCAGCCAAGACAGCTTCCGCGAACTACTCGAAGGCCTGCGGCAAATCTACGACACCATCATCATCGACACCCCGCCCTTCCCCGTCCTCGCCGACACCAGCATCATCGCCGAAAGCGTCGACAGCAGCCTCTACATCATCCGCGCCGGCAAGATCGACAAACGCTACTTCAGCCAAGTCTTCCGCAGCGCCGCCGGCCAGCAACTGCGCAACATCGGCTTCATCATCAACGGCGTCGACTTCAAAGCCGGCAGCTACAACTACTACGGCTACGGCTACAGTTACGGCTACGGCGTCAAAGAACAAAAAAGCGCCCTCGCCGAACAGCAGTCCGCCAACAACCCCACCCCCTAACACCAACCCGCCCCGACACACAGTCCGGCAGAGCCCCCACGCAGCCCAGACTCGCCGGGTAGGCGCAGAGCCCACCATCACCCAATTCTAACAACAACCTCACCCCGGACCTCTTCTCCACCTCCCCAACACCCTACCCCTCCATGCTCTTCAAATTCTTCAAACCCAGCGCCCGCAGCCGAGAACTCCTCACCGACGGCACTGACACCCACAGCCACATCCTGCCCGGCGTCGACGACGGCGCCCCCGACCTCGCCTCCAGCCTCGGCATCATCCGCGAACTCATCAAGCGCGGCATCCGCAGCATCTGCTGCACCCCGCACATCATGCTGCGCTACCCGCAGAACACCCCCGAAAACCTCCGCAACCACTTCCGCCACTTCCAAAACAGCATCCGCGAACAACTCGGCGAAAACTGCATCAGCCTCCACCTCGCCGCCGAATACATGATCGACGAAGGCTTTGAAAGCGCCCTCCGCCAACCCGGCGGCCCCCTCTGCCTGCCCGAGCGGCGCCTCCTCGTCGAACTCCCGCAATACCTCCTGCCCGACGGCTGGCTCGACAGCCTGCTGAGCGTGCGAGACCTCGGCTGCACCCCCGTCCTCGCCCACCCCGAGCGCTACCATCGCCTGCTGAGCATCGAAGACATCAGCGACCTCACCCGCCAAGGCATCGAACTGCAAGGCAACATCGGCTCCCTCACCGACTTCTACGGCCGCCACATCCGCGAGCGCGCCGAAGAACTCCGGCAGCGAGGACTCTACAGCTACTGGGGCAGCGACGCCCACTCCGCCTCCATGGTCCGCCGCCTGCGCCTCAAACCCTAACCCCACCAGACCACACAGCCCCCCCACCGCCCGGCACAACACCAGGCACCCGCAACAACATCACACAACCTCCCCCACACCCCGCATGAAAAAGCACATGCACAGCACCTTCCGGCGCCTCGCCCGACGCGCCGCCGACCGCCTCCAAAGCCTCCAATACATCCACCGCGGCGTCATCTTCGGCCTCGACCTCCTCTGCTCCGTCCTCGCCGCCGCCTGCGCCTGGCTCCTCTTCTACTCCGTCAACAGCGACCCCTTAACCCTCCACTACCTCCCCCTCTTCACCCTCAGCGTCGCCCTCAGCAGCGCCGTCATCTTCAGCATCTTCCGTTTCTACAAAGTCATCATCCGGCACTCCAACATCCGGAACCTCCCCCGCATCATCATCGCCATCCTCATCAACAGCCTCATCATCTGCCTGGGCTGCTACCTGCTGCACGTCAGCGACAACATCACCCACGCCGTCAGCCTCAGCGTCCTCTACTTCCTCTTCGCCAGCGGCCTCATCATCGGCCTGCGCGTCGCCATGATCTGCGTCTACTACACCATCCTGCGCATCGACACCAGGCCCCCCACCAAGCGCTCCATCAAATGCTTCCTCTGCGGTAAACTCGAAGAACTCCCCGCCTTGGCCGAATTCATCAACACCGCCTACCGCGGCAAATACCTCCCCACCGCCTTCATCGACCTGAGCCGCGAAGCCGCCCACTTCACCGCCGGACAATACCGCATCTACGCCATCGACAACGCCGAAGAACTCAAAGCCGACATCGAAGCCGGCATCCCCGAAGCCATCATCTTCAGCACCCCCAACATCCTGCGAGCCGAAAAAAACCGCATCGTCGCCTGGTGCCCCACCAACATCAAACTCCTCGTCACCCCCAAACCCACCGCCGGCAACACCCCCGCCACCATCGCCCCCGTCCAAATCGAAGACCTCCTCGAACGCCCAGAAATCCTCATCGACACCGACAGCATCGCCCGACAAATCAGCGGCAAAACCATCCTCGTCACCGGAGCCGCCGGCTCCATCGGCAGCGAACTCGTGCGGCAACTCTGCCACTTCAAACCGAAGCAAATCATCCTGCTCGACAACGCCGAAACCCCACTGCACCTCATCCGGCTAGAAATCGAAAGCACCCACCCCGACATCGCCATCCTGCCCGTCATGGCCGACGTCCGCAACCGCGAGCGCTGCGAACACATCATCGCCGAGCACCACCCGGACATCATCTTCCACGCCGCCGCCTACAAACACGTCCCCCTCGTCGAAGAAAACCCCTGCGAAGGCATCATCACCAACATCGGCGGCTCCATCAACATCGCCGAACTCGCCCTCAAGCACCACGTCGGGCAGTTCGTCATGATCAGCACAGACAAAGCCGTCAACCCCACCAACGTCATGGGCGCCACCAAACGCGCCGCCGAAATGTACATCCAAGCCCTCAACGCCAAACTGCACCCGAGCGGCAGCAGCAACAGCGACACACGCTACACCACCACCCGCTTCGGCAACGTCCTGGGCAGCAACGGCAGCGTCGTTCCGCGCTTCCGCGAACAAATCGCGCACGGCGGCCCCGTCACCGTCACCCACCCCGACATCATCCGCTACTTCATGACCATCCCCGAAGCCTGCCGCCTCGTCCTGCAAGCCGGCACCATGAGCCGGGGCGGCGAAATCTACGTCTTCGACATGGGAGAACCCGTCAAAATCGCTCATCTGGCCAGGCGCATGATCACCCTCGCCGGCCTGAGGCCGGACATCGACATCGCCATCAAATACACCGGCCTGCGCCCCGGCGAAAAACTCTACGAAGAAGTCCTCTCAGACAGCGAAAGCACCACCGAAAGCACGCACGACAAAATCCGCATCGCCAAAGCCATCGACAACCCCATCGAAAGCATCCGCGAGCAAGCAGAAATCATCCTGAACGCCGCGCGCAGCGAGCACACCGAAGACGCCGTCCGCGCCCTCAAGCACCTCGTTCCCGAGTTCAAGAGCAAAAACTCCCCCTTCGAAAAACTCGACACCCCCGCCACCGCCTGATAGCTCCGCCTCCCTCTGCTCAAAACGCGCCCCGCGCCATGTACCGCCGCCTCATCAAACCCCTGTGCGACCGCATCGCAGCCCTCCTTCTGCTCATCTTGCTCTCGCCCATCCTCATCGCTACCGGCCTCCTGCTCGCCGTCGCGAACCGGGGCCACATCTTCTTCACCCAGCCGAGGCCCGGCAAAAACGAAAAAATCTTTCAGGTCATCAAGTTCAAAACCATGAACGACCGCAGGGACGCGAAGGGAGAACTCCTCCCCGACGCCGAGCGCCTCACCCGCATCGGCAAGTTCGTGCGCTCCACCTCCATCGACGAACTCCCCCAACTCATCAACGTCCTCAAGGGAGACATGAGCTTCATCGGCCCGCGCCCCCTACTCGTCCAATACCTTCCCCTGTACAACGAAACCCAGCGCCGCCGCCACCTCGTCACCCCGGGCATCTCCGGCTGGGCACAGGTCAACGGCCGCAACGCCATCAGCTGGGCGCGTAAATTCGAGCTCGATGTCTGGTACGTCGACCACATTTCCTTCCTGCTCGACTGCAAAATCGTCTGGATGACCATCTGCAACATCCTGCGCCGCAAGGACATCAACCAGCAAGGCCAGGCAACCATGGAAATCTTCAACGGAAAGAACTGAGATCATGAACATTCTTATGCTCCTATCCCGCTGTGATATGACAGGTGTCACCACCCATACACTGGATCTCAGCACGGCCTTAGTTGCGCTTGGCCATCAAGTCAGCCTTCTGGTGGGCTATTCACCGGCCAATGCAGAAAGCCAGAGGTACACAGCCTCTTTTCGAAAAGGAGGAGTTCGAGTATTCACTGTAAGATACGGCTCAAGCCGCGTTGCACGCTTGTGCACGACTTTCGTCTATCTCATACACATGCTTCTCAGGAGATATGATGTCATTCACGTCCAATCTCCATATTATAGCTTCATGCCGTGGCTCATACGCAAACGCTTCGTATCAACACTGCACGTAAACGATCTGGTCCAATGTTTCTATTATAAGAAAGCGACTCATTTGATTGCCATAAGCAGGGAGACCAAAGAATATGCCAAACACCTTTACGGATACAACGACCGCGATATCACAATTATCAATCATGGTGTATCCATGAAATTCGCTCACCAACTCTCGAGCGAGGAGAAGCGTCAGGCAAAAGTAGAAAGGAACATTCCCACCGATAAACTCCTTATCGGGCTTGTCGGTAGCATAGAGAAACGGAAAGGACACGATCTTCTTTTGCAAGCCATACAGATTTTACCGCAGAATCTCAAATCCCGAGTGCACGTGATCTTCGTCGGCAGCTCTAAAGACGGCAAGACAGAACCATGGCTTCACAAGGTCATTGAGGATTGCGGGGCTGCATCGTATACATCTCTTTTCCCGTATCAAGACTCGGAAATCTTTTACAAGCTATTTGACATCTTTGTCTTGCCCTCTCGCTTGGAAGGATTCCCTCTCGTCATTCCGGAGGCCATGCTTAGCGGGTGCTGCTGCATACGATCCAGTACAGAAGGAGCCTCTGAACAGATTGAGCACGGAGTAGACGGCCTGATTTTCGAGAATGAAAATATTCACCAGCTAGCCGATGAGCTTCAGTCTCTCATCGAGGACGAGACTCTCCGACATCGTCTGGCTCAGGCAGGACGGAGAAAGCCTTGAAGAAATTCACCAACATGGAAATGGCAAAGCAAACCTTGGCCGTCTATAACAAAGTCATCCATGAATACTAATCTTCTCATCACCTCTGCCGGCAAACGCGTCTCGCTGGTCAACATCTTTCAGCGAGAGCTAAAAAAGCGCTACCCTGACTCCAAGGTCTACACCACAGACCTCAACCCCGCCATGGCGCCCGCCGGGCACGTCTCCGATCATTGCTTCAGCGTCCCCCGCGTCACAGCCGAAAACTATCTCGACGAGCTGCTGCGCATCTGCCGTGACAACCAAATCTCCCTCATCATCCCCACCATCGATACGGAACTCCTCCTCCTCGCCGAGCACAAGCAGCAACTCCTCAACGAAGGCATCACCGCCCTCGTGCCGGACGCTCCCTTCGTCGCCGCCTGCCGAGACAAGCGCAACACCGCTGAGCTCTTCCACTCCCTGTGCATCCGCGTTCCGGAGGCCCGCGATCTGAACCATCCGCAATACCCCATCTTCGCCAAGCCCTACGACGGCTCCCTGAGCAAAGACCTCCACATCCTGCGCTCCGACGCCGACATCACCCCCGCCGTCACCGAGAACCCCAAACTCATCTTCATGGAGTACATCGACAAGACCCAATACAAGGAGTTCACGGTTGACATGTACTACGGGCGCGACCATCGCGTCAAAAGCATCGTTCCCCGCGAACGCGTGGAGATTCGCGCCGGGGAAATCAACAAAGGCTTTACCCGCAAGAACGAGCTCGTCCCCTACCTCCGCGAGCGAATGGAGCATCTGCCCGGCGTCGTCGGCTGCATCTGCCTGCAACTCTTTTACCGCGAGTCGGACCACGACGTCGTCGGCATCGAAATCAACCCCCGCTTCGGCGGCGGCTACCCCCTCTCCTATTACGCCGGAGCAAATTTCCCCGGCATGATCGTGGAAGAATACCTGCAAGGCACAACACCGGACTACAGCGAGCGCTGGGAGGACAACACCCTCATGCTGCGCTACGATGCCGAAGTCATCATTCATGAGCAACAAGACGGCCATCATCTTTGACCTCGACGATACCCTGATGCAGGAGCGCGACTTCCTGGAATCGGCATACCGAGAGATTGCCGGCACGCTCATCCCCAAGCATGCCGAGGAAGCCTACGCCCTTCTGTTGCGAAGCTACGACGGGGGCGGAGACCCCTTCGGCACCCTGATCAGCCACTATCACCTCCCCGTTGAAAAGCAAGACCTGCTGAACCTGTACCGCCACCACCAACCCCGGCTCTGCCTGAGCCCCGACGCCCAAGCCCTTCTGGATGAGCTGAAGGCCCGCAACATCCCCATGGGCATCATCAGTGACGGGCGCTCCTGCACCCAGCGGGCCAAGATCCAAGCCTTGGGGCTTGAGGCCTACATCCCCCGAAGCGCCGTCATCATCTCCGAAGAATTCGGCTCCGCCAAACCGGATCCGCGCAATTACAGCTACTTCCACCACTATTATCCTGACCACCGCTACATCTATGTCGGGGACAACCCCGCCAAGGACTTTATCGCGCCCCGCAAGCTGGGCTGGCTGACCGCGTGCCTCCAAAACAACGGGCGCAACATCCACCCGCAGCGCACCGATCTTCCCGCCGACTACATGCCGGATATCACCCTGCCACACCTTACGGACCTCACCTCCCACATCCTTTCCCAACACTGACATGAACAACAATCGCATCTGGCTTTCTCTGGCCAAAATGACCGGCCGAGAGCAACAATACATCCAAGAAGCCTTCGACACCAACTGGGTCGTCCCGCTGGGGCCGAACGTCGACGCCTTCGAGCGCGAACTCGGAGCCTTCATGGGCGCCGAACACGTCGTCGCCCTCAGCGCCGGCACCGCCGCCATCCACCTCGGCCTCGTCATGCTCGGCGTCGGCCTCGGCGACGAAGTCATCTGCCAAAGCTTCACCTTCGCCGCCTCCGTCAACCCCGTCACCTACCTCGGAGCCACCCCCGTGCTCGTCGACAGCTCCCCCGACTGCTGGGATATGGACCCCGACCTGCTCGAGCAAGCCATCCTCGACCGCTTCGCCAAGAGGGGCCGCATGCCCAAAGCCATCATCCCCGTCTACCTCTATGGCATGCCGGCCCACATCGATGCCATCATGGCCGTCGCCGACAAGTATGAGATCCCCGTGCTCGAAGACGCCTGTGAGGCCCTCGGATCCAACTACAAGGGCCGCCGCTGCGGCACCTTCGGCCGCTACGGAGCCCTCTCCTTCAACGGCAACAAGATGATCACCACCTCCGGCGGCGGCGCCCTCATCTGCCCCAGCGCCGAAGCCGCTGCCCGCGTCAAATTCTACGCCACCCAGGCGCGGGACCCGAACCCTTACAACGAGTATTGGCACACCTGCATCGGCTACAACTATCGACTGAGCAACGTCTGCGCCGGCATCGGCCGCGGGCAGCTGACGGGCATCGAAGGCTTCATGAAGCACCGCCGCCGCATCCACCGGCTCTACACCGAGCAGTTCGCCGACGTCCCCGGCATCAGCGTGCAGCAAAACCCCGGGCCGGACTTCGACTCGAACTTCTGGCTGAGCACCATCCTCGTCGATCCCGCCGCCTACGGCTGCGACCGCAACGAGCTCGCCGCCCGACTTCAGGCCGCCAACATCGAGAGCCGCCCCCTCTGGAAGCCCATGCACCTTCAGCCCACCTGCGCCGCCTACCCCTTCTACGGCAACGGCGTCGCCGAAGCCCGCTTCGCCCAAGGTCTCTGCCTGCCCAGCGGCCCTTGGGTCTCTGATGACGATCTCAAGCGCGTCATCGCCGTCATCCGCCAGCGCTAAGCCTCCCCCACACCCATGCTCTCCCTGCCGTCATACACCTTCATCCCGGGATGGTTGTATGTTCCCCTGTTCAACGGGATCATCTTCCTTCTCGTGATGACGGCTGTGGTGCACGGCTTCAAGGGAGACATCTATCGATGGAACGCCTCCCGCTCCACCCGCTTCATCGGCGCCCTGCTGGTTCTCTTCCTCATCCTCTACATCGGGCTGCGGCCCACCACCTCCTTCCGAGAATACCCGGACTTCGGAGACACAGTCAACTACAAACGAAGCATTCTGGCCCTCAAGGCTCTGAATCCCCCTAGCTGGCTTTCACCGGTCAACTGGGACGGGGAGTGGCTCTATGGCTGCATTGAGTCCTTTTCCGCCTTCTATGCGGACGAGCACCTCGCCTTTCTCATCGCGGCCATATTCTACGTCGGCTGCGCCGCTCTCTTCTGCAAGCGAACCTTCGGGATCGACTGGTTCCTGCCCTTCCTGATGATCTGTGCTGCCTTCACCTTCTTCGCCTACGGCGTCAACGGCGTCCGCAACGGCATGGCCGCCTCCATGGTCATCTTGGCCCTCAGCTACCGCGACAAGATCTGGGTGGCCGCCCTGCTCTGCTTCCTCGCGGTGGGCGTGCACAAGTCGATATATCTGCTGATTGCCGCGGCCATGTTAGCCTGGAAAATCACGAATCCTAAGATCTACATTGCGGGCTGGGTCCTCTGCATCATGGCTGCGGCAGCAGGGGGAAGCAGCATCAGCACCGCCATCGCCTCCAGCGGCTTCTTCGATGATCCACGCCTAGCCGGATACGGCATCCGCGGCGCGAGCAACGACGGCTTCTACACCGGCTTCCGCGCCGACTTCCTGCTGTACTCCGCCCTACCCATCATCTGCGGCTGGTACTTCTTCCTCCGCAGGGGCTACCGAGACAGAACATTCATCTGGCTGTACAACATCTACATCACCAGCAACGCCTTCTGGGTGCTGATGATGTATGCCTCCTTCAGCAACCGCTTTGCCCAGCTCTCGTGGTTCATCATGCCCATCGTGCTGATGTATCCCTGGCTCAAGGTCAAGGTATGGAAAGACCAGAGTCGCCGCCTCGCCGGCTTCCTCTTGCTTTGCTATGCCTATAGCTTTCTCTCCGCCTTCATCCTTCCCTACTTGCACGCATAATCTCCCGAGGAAAAGCCATGGAGTCCGGTTCTCGCATTTTCAACTCTGTCAGGAACTTCTGCTACGGACTACTGTCTCAAGTCATCACCGTCGTCCTCGGCTTCTGCGTCCGCAGTGTCTTTGTCAAACACTTGGATATTGAATACCTCGGGATCAACGGTCTGTTTACCAGTATTCTGACAATGCTTTCGCTGGCTGAGCTGGGGTTCGGCTCCGCGATGATCTATGCCTTATACAAGCCCATTGCCAAGCAGGACACAGAGAAAGCAGCCTCCTATCTTCGTTTCTTCTCCAAAGTTTTTTATGCCGTGGCCTTGGTCGTGGCAGTGGTGGGATTGTCTTTACTCCCCTTCCTACAATACTTCGTCCGCGACTACCAAGGCAGCCTCGGAGATCTCCGCATCTATTTCCTGCTCTTCCTCGCAGAGGCCGTTGTCTCATATTGTGTTGCCTCCAAGCGCAGCGTCTTTCAAGCGGATCAAAAGGCCTACTTCCTTTCCGCAGCGCATTCCGCCTTCATCATTGCGCGCAGTGTGTTGCAGATCATCCTGCTCATGCTCTTCGGCAATTTTTACTTCTTCCTCCTGACCCAAATTGCTTGTACGATAGGGGAAAACATCTATGTCGCCCACCGGGCACGTCAGGCCTACCCGCAGCTGTTCAGCCGCGAGGCTCGCCCCCTCTCTGTATGGCAGCGACGAAACATTTGGTGCAACGTGAGGGCGCTGTTCCTATCGCGCATCGGCCGCGTCATCAACTACGGAGCCATCAACATCCTCATCTCTGCCTTTATCAGCATCGCGGTCGTGGGCCTCTATTCCAACTATATTTTGATCTCCGGCACGCTCTCCATGCTCGTCTGCCAAGTGATCGGCGCCATGACCGGAAGCATCGGCAACTTTGTTGCCCAAGAAAGCCGTGACCGTCAAGAAAGGCTCTTTTACACCGCAGATTTCATCAACTTCTGGCTCTACGCCTCGTGCAGCATCTGCCTCTTTGCGCTCATCAATCCCTTCATTTCGCTCTGGCTGGGGTCCGAGTACCTCTTCGACTCCTTCACCGTCGCCTTAATGGTTGCAATCTTTTATGTCGAGGGGATGCTGCAAAGCGTCTGGAACTTTCGCGCGGCGATGGGCCTTTTCACGCAGGGTAAGTATCGCATGCTCATTGCAGCTGCGCTCAACGTCATCCTCGCTTTGGCACTCGTCGGCTCGTTGGGGCTCAACGGCATTCTTCTTGCCTCTCTCCTCTCCTTCCTACTCGTCAATGCGTGGTATGATCCCCGAATTGTCATGAAGTGCGGACTGCACAGAGGTGTGAAACACTATTATCTAGTGTATGCCTACCGCTTGGCTTGCCTCTTGCTCTCATGCTATATCGCCTCTTCCCTCGCGGCAATTCTCCCTCTGCGGGAGTCCTACCTGCAATGGGGGCTTGGGGCCGCACTCGTCTTTGCCTTGGTCAACCTCTTGCTCATCCTTTTCAACTTTCGGGATTCCTCCTTCCGCTCAGTGAGGAAACTCCTGATGAACTATGCCTCTAGTAAATTCTGACGATCGAACGTTCCATGCTCATCAAAACTATCACATGCCATGATGTTTACAACTGCGGCGCTTCCCTTCAAGCGTACGCCCTGCAAGAATACCTGACTCAACAGGGGCATCAGGTTGAAATCATCGACTATAAACCGGCCTATCTGAGCGGTCATTACAAACTGGGCAGTATCACCAACCCAAAATACGACCGCCCAATTCTGCGCACGGCTTACCTTGCTGCCAAGTTGCCGGGCAGGTTGCTGGCTCTGCGTCGCAAGCGCCTTTTCGACCAATTCTCGGCGGGCTATCTACACTTAACCGGCAAGCGGTACACCTCCCACGAAAGCTTAGCTTCAGATCCCCCGTATGCCGACGTCTATCTCGCGGGCAGTGATCAGATCTGGAATCCTCTTTTCCCGAACGGCAAGGATCCCGCCTTTTTCTTGGATTTTGCCCCATCTTCTTCCATCCGAGCCTCCTACGCCGCCAGTTTTGCAACCAACGAGATTGACGAAGCCATACAACCTTGGCTGAAAACACAGTTAGCGCGACTGGATCACATCTCGGTCAGAGAGCCTTCCTCTTTGCCTCTCCTTCGCCGCATGGGCTACCCCGAGGCACAAGCCGTCTGCGACCCCGTCTTTTTGCTGACTCCAAAACACTGGAATCAGTTGCTGCCTCCCAAGACTCACACGGACGAGCCCTACATCTTCGTCTGTGACTTCGATCAAAGTCAAGACATCTATGCTCTGGCTTTGCAGGCCGCTCAGCAAATCAACGCGCGCATTCTCTACCTCGGAACGCCTTACAGAAGGCATCCACTCATCCACAATATCTCGCTTTGCACAGGGCCCTTGGAATTTCTCCATCGCATCCGTTATGCGAACTTTGTCATCTCCAATTCCTTTCACGCCACGGCCTTTGCCATACTCTTCGATAAGCCCTTCTGCACCATTAACCGAACATCCAACATTAACATCCGAATGGGAGACTTGTTATCCGACACCAACTTAAAAGCTCGGCATACAACAACATGGAATGCGAACTTACTCCGTCATGAGGATGTTGAAGAAGCCTATAGCTCTTACAGGACTGTCATCAAAGAGTCTCGGGCTTTTCTGTCAGACCTTCTCGGTATACAAGGTCGAAACTGATTTCGGCTCTATTCGAGGTTCTCTGAGCATGTCAAGTTCTCAATCACACTTGCAGAGGAAATGAAAAAGCACATCCTCATCACCCAGTGCAGCATGTACTTAGGCGGGGCGGAAAGAGCGCTGCTCTCCATGCTTGAGTCTTTCGACTACGAGCATTTCGATATCGACCTCTTTCTCTACAAACACGAGGGAGAGCTGATGGAATATCTCCCTAAAGAAGTGAAGCTTCTACCGGAGATCCCGGACTATCGCGCATTGAACTCCGGCATCAAAGAGATCGCCTGCTCTCACCCCCTTATCGCCGCGACCAAGATTGCGGCGGCCTGCGCCGCTCGGATGAGCCGAGGCGGGGGGAATATTTATGACGAGATCGACCGCTGGTCAGCACACGTTCTTCCGCCTATCAACCCGAGCACCACCTATGATGCCTGTATTTCCTATCTGGCCAACCACCGCATCGAACGCCGGCATGTAAGAGCCAAACAATACATTGCTTGGATCCATACGGACTACACTTACTTGACCCGCAACGCCAAGCGAGACGTCGCCGGGTGGGCCCTCTTTGACCATATCATCTCCATATCTCCCGCCGTTCATGCGGGATTTGCTCAAGTTTTCCCTTCCTTGGCTGATCGGTTGACCCTCGTTGAGAATGGCGTCACCCGCAGTCTGCTGGAAAGGCAAGCCTATGAACAAGACGTTTCGGAAGAAATGAGGGGTGAGCTCAAACTCCTCTCCGTCGGGCGCTTCTGCGATGCCAAAAATTTTGATGGGGCCGTTGCCATCCTTGCCGAACTCCGAAAACTGCGCCATGATGTTCACTGGTATATCATCGGATACGGCGGTGGCGAGCCCCTGATTCGCGAGGCTATCGCCCAATATGGGATGGAATCCTATTTCCACCTTCTGGGAAAACGCAGCAACCCCTACCCCTACATGAAAGCCTGTGATCTCTACGTGCAACCCAGCCGCTACGAAGGGAAGTGTGTCTCCGTGCTCGAAGCCCAGGCTTTGGGGAAACCCGTAGCCATCACCCCCTACCCCACAGCCTCGGGACAGCTGGAGAACGGGGTTGACGGCATCATTCTCCCCTCGGCCCGGCCGCAGGAGGCTGCACTCTCCCTGAACGAACTGCTCAACAATCCGTCGCTCATGAAGCGGCTGGCTGACAACTGCACGACGCGCGACTACAGCTGCAAGCCCCAGCTCCCTCATCTCTACGCTCTCTTGTCATGACCCTCAACTACTCCATCGTCCTTCGAACCCTCGGCTACGGGGGACCGAAATATCAGGCCCTGCTTGATTCCATCAAGTCACAAACCGTGCAGCCCGTGGAGTTTCTAGTCGTCATTCCGCCGGAATATGATCTACCTCAAGAAAGACTGGGAACGGAGACCTTCATCCGAGGTCCCAAGGGCATGGTGCGACAGCGCGTTGACGGGATTAACGCGGCTAAGGGAGATTATCTGCTGATTGTAGATGATGATGTCGAATTCCCTCCCGATTTCGTTGAGAACTTGTGGCAGCTGATGCGGCGGGCTAAGGCCGATGCCGTCAGCCCTCGCGTCGAAGATGAAGCCGCTCCGAGGGAAACTGGGCTTATGAATAAACTCTTGGCCTGGCTCGGCAGTGGAGCTCGTGAGAGCAACAGCAGCTCTCCGTATGCCCTGCGGATCTCGTCGCTGGGTGGAACTATACGCCAAGCTCCTTTGAATGACGGGCAGATCTACTACACCCAGACCGGACACGGCGGCAGCTGTTTCATCAAGCGACAATCTGCTTATCGCATTCATTTCGAGGAAGAGCTATGGCTTGAGAAAAATGTTCGCTATCCCTATCCCGAAGATCAGGTGTTCTTCTACAAGGCCTGCTGCCTCGGCTTGCCCATAGCCTTTGCCGACAACATCACGTTCCACCACCTGAATGCGGCTTCATCCATGCTAGAGCTGGGGGCGGCCCTCAAGAAGAAGTGCACAAGCAAGCATGACGCCAATCGCAATCTCCTCATCTTCTGGCACCGTTTTCAGTATTCACTATTGCCAAAGAATTCCCTCAAGCGTTGCCTGAGCGCGCTGGGTATGGCCTGGAAGATATCCTTCAATCTGGCATTGCATCTCGCGTTCTACGGATGGAGACCCTCCCACTGGTGCTGCATCAGCGCGACGATAAGGGGATACCAAGATGGCTTCCGCTATCTCGGAAGCTCGGATTATGCAGAGCGGCAGACAAGATTCATGGATCTTCTAGCAGAATCCAAGGAGCGTGGCACCTATCAACATTCCTAAGCATTTTGAGTATCTGTATGATTCCTAAAACCATCCATTACTGCTGGTTCGGCGGCAAGGCGTTGCCGAAATCGGCCCGGAAGTGCATCAATTCCTGGAGAAAGTTTCTCCCAGACTACGAGATCAAGGAGTGGAACGAAAGCAACTTTGACGTCAACATAGTACCCTACACAGAGGAGGCCTATGCTGCCAAGAAATATGCTTTCGTGAGCGATTTCGCCCGCTTTTGGATTCTGTATCAGGAGGGGGGCGTCTACTTTGATACGGACGTAGAGGTCATCCGTCCCATGGACGATATTCTGCAAGCAGGGGCCTTTATGGGGATGGAAAACGCCGAATCCGTCAATCCCGGTCTCGGGCTTGCCGTCGAGGCCGGCCACCCGCTGTACCGATGGTATTTGGACTACTTCTCCGACAAACATTTCACTCCGCAGCAGCCATCCATGATTCCGGTGCTGCGCGAAAAACTACAGGAACTGGGTTGGCGGCGGGAACTGCGAATCCAGTCCGTGGAAGGTATTATCATCTATCCGCCGGACTATTTCTGCCCCCAGGCAATGATGGGAGCTCCCATCTGCCTGACGGAGAATACCCGCAGCATCCATCATTTTGACTGCACATGGCTGCCGTGGTACGTTCGGTTTCGGGCCAAGCTTGGAGCGCGGCTGCGCTCATGGAAACGAAAAATCGGAAGATAAAACGATGTCTGTCTTTCAGGAAATCAAGGAGGATTTATTTCGCTATGAAGGGCGGTGGAGCTGGAAGCTTTTCTGGCGCTACTTTCTCTTCACACCCGGTTTTCGCTACACGGTTCTGCTTCGCAAGGCCAAAGCTGCCCGAGGCCTTTCCCGTCTGTTCTGGATCCCGTCTGTTCTGGAGGTTGATTCTGCGGCACTATCAAGTGCGATACGGCCTGCAAATCCCCGTTCAGACGTCAATAGGGCGCGGATTCCGAATTGCGCACTTCGGCGCCATCGTCGTCAACCCGGCTGCCGAAGTGGGAGATAACTTCAATATCGCCCAAGGTGCCGTTATCGGGTACGCACCACCTCGAAGGGGGCAATCCGAAGGAGGTTCTCCCAAAATAGGGAACAACGTTTGCGTAGGAGCCAATGCCATTGTCATAGGCAATATCAGCATCGGAGATTACTGTGTGATTGCACCTGGAGCTTTTGTCAATCAAGACATGCCCCCGCACACAATTGCATTGGGGAACCCTGCCACCTTCCATCACAAGCATCAAGCAAGCTCATCGCTCATCGTATACTCTCTCACTCCATCAGAACAATGACCGAGCCTCTCCGAGTTCTGCAAGTCTTCACCATCCTCAATCGCGGTGGCGCCGAGACCATGGTGATGAATTACTATCGTCATATAGATCGCTCCCGAGTACAGTTTGACTTCTTGGTATGCCGCCCTGAAAAGGGAGCCTATGAGGACGAAATTGAAGCCATGGGAGGACGCATCTACCGCATTCCTCCGCTGCTTCACGTCCGAAGCCACCGCTCCGCCGTCCGACGATTCTTCGCGGAGCATCCCGAATACCAAATCATACACGGGCACGTGGGTGAGCTCGGCTACTTCATCTACAAGAAAGCTCGGCACGCAGGCGTACGCTGCATTATCGCCCATGCCCACAGTAGCTACTGCGATCGGGACTGGAAGCTTCCGCTGAGATACATCCTGAAATTTCTGATCCGCAAACAGGTGACGCATACGATGGCTTGCGGGGTGGAAGCAGCGCGCTGGTACTTCGGCAGCTCCCAGGCCAAACGCTGTCTCATCGTCAGAAATGCCGTAGACGCAAAGTGCTACAGATATTCCCAAGAGAAAAGAGCACAGGTTCGAGAGCACTTCGGATGGGATAGCCATCTGATCATCGGCAACGTCGCCCGCTTCTCCAAGGTTAAGAATCATCTTTTTCTGCTCGAAATTATCGAGGAGTTGAGGAAACAACGCCCCGATGTCCTCCTCGTTCTCGTGGGCGACACGAAAGGTGACATATACGAGTCAATCAAGAGCCAAGTGGAGAAGCTGGGGCTGACTCAGCACGTTCAATTCCTCGGTTCTCGCAAGGACGTACCCGATTTGCTTCAGGGCATGGACGTGTACTGTGCCCCTTCCCTCTATGAAGGGCTTTCGGTCAGCATGGTGGAGGCTCAAGCGGCGGGTCTGCACGTCATCACCTCGACAGGCGTACCGGAGGAGGTTCGCTTGATGCCGGACAGCGTCTCCTTCCTCTCCCTTGACGGGTCGGTTGAGCACTGGGTGGATCGCCTTTTGGCCCCCTATGAACGAAAAGACACCTACGCAGAGCTCTGCCAAGCCGGATATGATATCGTTGAGAACGCCCGCCGTCTGCAACAGTTTTACCTCGATCAAGTCAAAACTAAGAATTAACGTATGCCCCCGACACTCACCATTTTCACGCCGGCCTACAACCGAGCCCACCTGCTGCCCCGTCTCTATGAGAGCCTATGCCGGCAGAGCTGCCGAGACTTCTGCTGGCTCGTCATCGACGACGGATCGACGGATAACACTCGCGAGCTTGTACAGGGATGGATCTCTGAGCAGCGCCTTCCCATTCGCTATGAATACAAGCCCAACGGCGGCATGCACACAGCCCACAATCTCGCCTATCGACTGATCGATACCGAACTCAACACCTGCATCGATTCCGACGACTACATGCCGGATGATGCCGTAGAGAAGATTCTTCACTTCTGGAGAGAAAAGGGTGGTGACGATGTCTCCGGCATTGTGGGTCTAGACGCGACGGAGGATGGGCACATCATCGGGACGCCCTTTGCCGAGAGCGGGGATAAACTGACGCTCACGGATTTTTACCACAACGGGGGCAAGGGAGACAAGAAGCTCGTATACCGCACGTCTGTGATGCAGGCCCTCCCGGAATATCCGGAATTTGCCGGCGAAAAGTACGTCGGCTTAGGCTATAAGTATATGCTGGCCGATTTGCAGATGCCTCTGTTAACGCTGAACGAGCCGCTCGTTGTCGTCGAGTATCAGCCGGACGGTTCCAGCAACACCATGTGGAAGCAGTATGGCCTCAATCCCCAGGGTTTCGCCTTCCTGCGACGCGAGACGATGAAGCACCATCCCTATTTCAAAGAGCGTTTCAAGGCGGCAATTCACCACGTCTCATCCTGCCTCTTTCTGCACAAAAACCCACTGACGGACTCGCCTTGCCCTCTCCTGAGCCTTGCGGCGCTTCCGCTTGGGGTAGCCTTGCACCTGCTGATTCTTTACAAATCTCGTCAAATTAACCATCATTCATGATCTTGTGAAAAAACTTATCTACATCGTCGCGTCTCCGTCCAGCATGCAGAGCTTTATCTTGCCTCGTATCGACTGGCTGAAGAAAGAATATGAGGTTGTCTGCATCTGCTCGCCCGGACCGGAGCATGAGGAGGCGAGAGCACGGGGTATGCGCACCATCGAGCTCCCTATCGCGCGCCGCATCTCGCCGTGGCAAGATCTCAAGAGCCTCTGGGCGCTGTACCGAACCCTCCGCCGGGAGAAGCCCGACATGGTGCACTCGATGACTCCGAAGGCCGGACTTCTTGGCATGGCCGCTGCCTGGCTGACGGGGGTGCGCGTGCGCATGCATACCTTCACCGGGCTGATCTTTCCGTGGAGGACAGGTCTGCTACACCTCGTTCTCAAGACGACGGATCGCTTGACCTGCTTCTTTGCCAACGTCATCAACCCGGAGGGAGCGGGGGTGAAGCACCTTCTGGAGGAGGCGCACATCACCAAGAAGCCCCTGCGCATCATCGCCAACGGCAACATCAACGGCGTGGATCTTCAGCGCTTTGAGCCCGGGCGAGGACGGACAGAAAAAAGAGCCGAGCTCGGGTATAGCGACGGGGATCTCGTATTCTCCTTCGTCGGAAGGCTTGTTGCGGACAAGGGCATCCCGGAGCTGGTGGATTGCTTCGTGCGTCTGCACCGCGAGCACCCCGAGGCCAGACTCCTGCTCATCGGCCGCGAGGAGCCTGAGGTCGATCCCCTGCCTGAAGAAACGCGCCGGCAGATGCGTCAGCATGAGGCGATTTACTGCGCCGGGCCTCAGGCTGACGTGGTTCCTTGGTATGCAGCGTCCGACATCTATGTTCTGCCCTCACATCGCGAGGGCTTCTGCAACTCTCTGCTGGAGGCGGGAGCGATGGAGCTCCCCTGCATCACCTATGATGTTTGCGGCTGCAGCGACGCGGTGACGCGAAAGACGGGATTTTTGGTCACCTTGGGTAAGAAAGATGAGCTTCTGAGTTCCATGCGGACGCTTCTGGAGGATTCCCACCTTCGCCGTCGGTTGGGAGATGCCGCGCGCCACTTGGTGAGTGAAAAGTTTGATCGGCGCGATGTCTGGAAATCGCTCAAGGACTTTTACGAAAACTGCACAAAACAATGATCACTCGACTTATTCAGGCCATCTATCACCGGAATCGATTCGTTCAGATTCTCCTTCTAAGCGCGCGCGATGCCCTGCGCTTCATTCGTCACGCGGGAGCATTTCACCAAACGTTCAAGGAGCAACAGATCGCCGCAATCACCATGGCCTATCACGTTATTGAGAAGGGGCTCACCATGCCGAATCGAAGACTCGGCTTCGGTCAACAAGCAGTGGTGCGGCTTATTCAGTTGATCTACAAGTTTGCAGACGAATATGGGGCTTCTGATCCAACGCTACTGTACGCCGCTGGCGTTGTCAAGGAATACCGGGAAACCCACGAGGAGGCAAGTTTTGACCTTCCGAGGGATCTGAAAGAGCAGCTTGATACGTTCGCCTCACGTTTTCCCGATGTGCCTCCCAGCGCGCAGCTTCATGTGACGAGGGAAGAGTATTATGCTCATCGTCAGGATGCTTTTCCCTTGTTTTCGGCCTCACGTCACTCTGTGCGCAATCTGAGCGGCACGGTTTCGAAAGAGAGGCTGCGAGAGGCTCTGGCACTGGCACAAAATGCACCCTCTGCCTGCAATCGACAGCACTCTCGTGTTCACTGCATTTGCAACCGCGATACTATTAAAGAGATTCTCTCGATACAAGGCGGATGCAGAGGGTTCGGGCATCTGGCTGATAAGCTTCTGATTGTATCGGCTTCCCTTCATGATATCAGATGGGCGGAGGAGCGTGTTGATGCCTACACAAATGCGGGTATCTATATCATGAATCTCTGCTATTCTCTTCACTACTATCAAATTGCGCATTGCATTCTCAATTGGTCTGTATCCCCCTTTACCGACGCCAAGCTTCGCGAATATGTCTCTATTCCTCCTGAGGAAGTTGTTGTTGCCCTGATAGCCTGTGGAGACTGTCCGGAGGACTTCAGTCTTGCAGCTTCCCCAAGAAAAGATATCTCAGAAACGGTCCGATTTTATGACTAGAGTCGACTGAGAGCCCCTTTTCTGATTGTAAGGACAGTCTGAACATCATGTCTAAAGATTCTGACATTCAAGAAGATCCAAGCTCTGCAGTTACCGGGTCTAAGAGGAACTACTTTACAAGGAGCTGACGCCGATATGGGGTGCATCCGTCGATGCTGAGAAATTCTCTGCGACGTATAATGCTTCCCTGAAGGTGATAGCGGACGGTGGAGGGTCGCTGGGCTGGAGAGCGCGTGTCTTCTCACCTGATCGCAAGAGCGGGCGACCAGCGCGTTCGCTCCTCAGCGAGTGTCGCTTTTCGACCGCCCTTCTCCCGGGACATGTGAATGCAAGTTGCGGAACAGAACATATACGAACGCCCCACATAATAGGTCTTGTAATGACTTGCTTATAGGGAAAGAGATACGGCCGTCGTACAAGGCCTTATGCAGATGTACTATCTATTGAGGATTTCGGCGAATTGACTTCTCAGTGCATTGAGCAGCTTCAATGAACCGTGCACAGATAAGTGACCTTGAGCATCATAGATGATCAAATCGTCTCCATCAACGGGATCAAACATTCCGTTGTTGAAAAGGCAAGGAACAGGATCTATTATGGTGCAGTATCCCAGATCCTTCATCTTCCACAAAAGAGCGCATACTCCGTGATTCGTATCATCATATTGGGCCTTTGTTGAGGAGAAATCAGGGAGAATCCCTGATGGATTGTACCATAATTGTGAGCGCTTTACAAGAGACATGATTCTAGACGAGACACGAGAGGATGGCTCCGGCGTGGGAAGAATAAAAATAAGCTCTTTATTTGCAGATCTGACTTGTTCACAAAACTGTCTCAAGGCTTCTTCCCCTACCGGCCAAGCACTGCTTTCGGGGATGAATTCTCCATTCCACGTTTCAGCTTCGACGAATCTACGGTACCAGCGCTGATTTACAATGACGTAGCGAAGATGCGGATTGCTCTTCAACCATTCCATTAACGCTACCGCTTTTGCCTTAGTGAATCTCGTCTCCAATCCAGGATTCTCTACATTCAGTCGGCCCCAGAATGGAGTCATATAAAGATTGAGATAGAGTCCTGACCATCCCTCTCGCTTTGCAACGATGTCGAAGCCTGGGAAAAGGGCATTAGCATAACTATCACCGAGCAGGACAAAATTAGGCTGTTTGTTCCTATCGCCAATTTGAAGGATAGGAGCATGACCATAGTAAGGTGACGCTTCATCAAGCACCGGATCACCGTAGTGACCGCCTACAGCATTCAGTTCCTTGGGATAGGGACCTACCCAAGAACTCTGCGGAGCGAATTCCCAGTCTTTGTAATCGGTACTGGTATATTCCCTCATTGCATTGACTTCAACATGGACGTAGTTTTTGAGTCCGTCTGTCTTTCTGATGAACAGCGCCAGTGCCATGGTAAGCACCCAGAGGAAGGCGATCAGAAGGATCCGTGGGCAGCGCTTTTCAACACCGTGGTAGAGAGCCCATGTGAGGAGAAGGGAGAGGGCGGTGACCCAAGCGCAATCGAGAAGGGTGAAATCGCGCATGAGGGCATAGCGCGCCAAGGCCATGGTGGGCCAGTGAATGAGGTACAAGCTGAAGGAGACGGTACCGAGCCACATGATGAGGCGGTTTTCGGCGAAGCGAGTCATGTGGGTATCTGCCCCGTAGCGAATGATCAGAATGGTGCCGACGACGGCGCAAAGCGCGAAGCCTCCGGCCGGCTGCGGCCAGAAGCAGGGGATGAGGAGAAGCAGAAATCCGAGGCTGGAGAGGAGGCTTCTCAGACCGCGGCGGTTTGCTGCGGGGAGAAGACCGACGAAGGCACCGGCGATGATTTCCCAAAGTCGGCCGGCTGTCATGTAGTACACGGAGCCAAGGCGTCCTCCTTCTCGAACGAGGCCGGGGAGTTCATCTTGCCAAGCCCTGGGCAGCCATTGCTGGAAAAAGATGACGAGGGAGGCCAGTGCGACGGCGCCGAGGATGGAATAAACCCAGATCGGACGCAGGCGTGAGATGGGGCGGCAGAGGAAAGGAGCCGCTATGAGCACTTGGATGAGGACGGCAATGTACCAAGTATGCAGGAAGATGTTTTCCTTGACGCCGGGGGCGAAGTAATCGGTTGCGGCAAGGCCGAGGTAGACGTTGGAGAGGCCGGTGATGACGGTGCGGGCAGTGCTGCCGGCGTTGAGGAGATCACTGGCGATCATGAGCGGAATGGCAGCAAGTAGCGCTACCAAGGTCATGGTGACGAGGGGCGGCAGAATGCGGGTGATCTTGCTCTTATAGTAGTTCATCCACAGGAATTCGCCGCCCTTGTAATGGCGCTTGACCAGCGAGGGGATGAGGAAGTAACCGGAGATGACGAAGAAGGCATCGACCCCAAGAAATCCTTGGGGACACCACGGCTCGCGAAGATGGTAGAGGAAGACGAGGAGAATGGCTAGTCCGCGCAGGGCGTTGACGTGTGTCAGGTATTTTTTAGCTTCCATGCAGAAGATGCGGGTGCTGTTGTTGAAGGGGGTAGGGAAATCCTTCCTTGTTGTCCCGAGCGAGGGTACACGAGGATGAGGAATGATGCAAGCATAAAAGTGTATTTTGTTAGTTCTAGTGTTGGATTCTTTCTCCGGAGCCACCGTGGCTTGTGAGAGTCGATGGAGCTGCGTCAGCCGATTGACTGGGCTCGGGTGCATGCGATTCACGAGGCGGAGCGCCGGCGCGGGCTTGACTTTTTGAGGAGTAACCTTTACGATGGGGCCTCACCTGATGAGCAAGGCTGAGAAGAGAGATCACATTGTGGCGCCGCCGGATTGCACGGGCTGCTCACTGTGCGCGAATGTGTGCGGGCATGATGCGATTGCGATGGTGTGGAGTGAGGAGGGGTTTCTGATTCCGCAGGTGGATGAGGGGGCCTGTGTGGGCTGTGGGCTTTGTGTGCTGAAATGCCCGGCGCTGCAGGAGCGGCCGAAGGTGCAGGACGAGTTGCGCGATTCGGTGCCAACCTTCGGGGCTTGGCACCGCGATGCGGAGGTGCATCGCGCGAGTTCGAGCGGCGGGGTGTTTACGGCGCTGGCGTCTTGGGTGCTGGCGCAGGGGGGCTGTGTGTTCGGCGTGGTGTGGCGCGATAAGCTGACGGCGGTGTTCACGAAGGCGGAGTCGATGGAGGAGGTGGCGCTGATGCGCGGCTCGAAGTATGTGCCGGCGGTGCCGGGAATGTCGTTCCGCGAGGTGAAGGCTGAGTTGAGGAAGGGCCGGCGGGTGCTGTTTGTGGGGGTGCCTTGTCAGGTGCATGCGCTGCGGAGTTATCTGGGGAGGCGCTACGATTTGCTGCTGACGGTGGATGTGGTGTGCCACGGGGTGCCGAGCCGCTTGCTGTGGCAGAAGTTTGTGGCTGAGGCGGAGGAGCGCTCGGGCAAGGTGGTGCGCCGGGTGTCTTTCCGTGATAAGGATGAGGGCTGGCTGCGCTACAATTTGACGACGCACTACACGGATGGGAGCCGTGAGGCGCAGTTTTATTGGGATACGGATTTTATGCGGCTGTTCTTGTCGGATGTGGCGCTGAACCGCTGCTGCTATGATTGCCGCTATGCGGGGCTGCCGCGCCAGGGGGATGTGACGGTGGGTGATTTCTGGGGTGTGCAGAATTTGCATCCGGATTGGCCGCTGCGGGATGGGGTGGCGGCGGTGCTGGTGAATTCGCCGGCGGGTGAGGCGGCGATGGCGGCGGTGGCGGATGCGCTGGTGTGCCGCCGGGTGCCTTTCCGCGAGGTGTATGACGGGCAGGATATGCTGCATGACAAGGGGCCGCATGCGGTGCATCCGTATCGCGCACGCGTGCTGAAGGCGGCGCGACGGATGAGTTTGGCGCGCTTGCGCCGGCGCTTTGTGGGGACGCTGCTGGTGGGGCCGCTGGTGCTGCGCCGCGATGCTTTGCTGCTGCGGGTGCTGCGGCGCTTGCGGCGGATGTTTTGATGTTTTTCTTGTATTATGAATGAGCTGAAGGCCGGTGTTCTCATCAATTATACGTCGACGGCGATTCGCTTGGCGACGTCGTTTTTCCTGACTCCGTTTACGATTCGCAAGCTGGGGATTGAGGAGTTCGGTCTGTTCTCTCTCAGTGGGAGTGTGATTGCGTGGTTGGCGCTGACGGATCTGGGGCTCGGGACGACGGTTTATCGCTATGTGACAGGGTTTCGCGCGCGCAAGGAGGTGGAGCGGCAGGCGAATTTCCTCGGTCAGGCGATGATGCTGTTCAGCGTGCTGGGGCTGGTGGCGCTGGTAGCGGGCTTGGTGTGTTTCTTTTATCTGGATGCCTTGTTCCCGAATCTGACGGAGCATCAGATGGGGGTGCTGCAGGTGCTCTATTTGCTGACGCTGGGCAATTTTGTGCTGTCTTTTCCGCTCCGGCCGCTGTTTTGTATTCCGGGGGCGTATATGCGCTTCATTGTGCCGGGAGTGATGAATCTGTCGGCGTCTCTGCTGAATATGGCGCTGACGGTGCTGCTGCTGACGCTGGGCTTTAAGGCGATCGGGCTGACGGTGATGTCTGTGGCGGTGGGGGTGGTGAGTTTGGTGGCGGGTTTGGTGTATTCGTTTAAGTTTCTGGGAGTTCGCGTGGTGTTTCACCGGCCGGATCTGGGGCTGTATGCGGAGATGTTTCGCTTTTCGTTCTGGGTGCTGCTCAATCAGTTGATGGATTTGTTCTATTGGCGGGCGGGGGCGCCGATTGTGGCGAGACTTGAGGGGGCAGCGGCGGTGTCTCTGTTCACGCTGGGGACGTCCTTCGCCTCGTATTTTATGACGGCTTCATGCTCTATTTCCGGGGTTCTCGCGCCGAAGCTGATGCAGATGGTGGCGCTGGAGACGGATAAGCGTGAGCTGACGCGGGTGATGATTCGCGCGGGGCGCTTGCAGATGCTGCCGATGGCGGTCATGATGCTTGGTTTTACGGTTCTGGGGTACGCGTTCCTGTCGCTCTGGGTGGGTTCATCGATCGGCGAGGGGGTGAAGGTGGTGTGGCTGGGGTCTCTCTGTGTGCTGCTGCCGCTGATGGTGCCGCTGACGCAGAATGTGGGGATCTCGATTTTACAGGCAATGAATATTCACAAGGGGCGCGCGATTATTCTTTTCTACACGTCGCTGCTCTGTGTGATTTTGGGCTTCGTGCTGACGCATTTCTGGGGGGCGCTGGGGATGTTTGTCGGCACGGGACTGTCGCTTTTTGCGGGTCAGGGGATTATGATTAACTGGTACTTCAGCCGCCGGGCGGGCTTGGGGATGCGCCGCTTTTGGGTGGAGACGTACTTGCCTGCGCTTCTCCCAGTGCTACTTCTGCTGGCTCTGGGCGGGGGGATTGCTTGGCTCTGGCCGATTGCGAACTGGACGGATTTTCTGCTGGCGGCGGGTGTGTATGGCTCGGTGTGCGCGCTGGTGCTCTTTTTCTTCTATCTGAAGCGGGAGGAGCGCGAGATGTTCATCGGGCCGCTGCGGCGTTTTCTGCCGGGGCGCTGAGGGTGGGGAGCCTTCATCCGTGCTCGGCGCTCTGGCCGGGCTCGGTGATGCTGTGTGCTGCGAAGGTTTTTCGCTGACGCTGCTGTTTCGCAGGCTTCTGCTCTGCCTTTCGCTTTCGTACTCGTTGCTCAGCAGCCTCTCTCACGGGCTGCGCTGCCTACGCCCAAGGGGGTAAGGACGCTGCGATGCCGGGCGTTTCTGCGAGCCCCTGCCCTCCTGCCCTCCTGCTCGGCTCTGCACGGCCCTTCGCGAGGGTTGCTCCGGGGTGGGGCGTGTGGCTCTCGGGCGAGCTGGCCGGGGCTCAGCCTTGGCCGTCGCGGGCGATGCGGGCGTTGTAGTCGGCTTGCTGGTCGGCGCCGATGGGGCCGACGGCGAAGTATTTGGCGGCGGGGTGGTTGAAGAGAAGGGCGCAGACGGAGGAGAGGGGGTGCATCATGTCGTGTTCGGTGAGGGTGGCGCCGGTGTGTTCGGTGGCGTTGAGCAGGGCGAAGATGGTGCGCTTTTCGGCGTGGTCGGGCTGGCTGGGGTAGCCGCAGGCGGGGCGGATGCTGGCGCTGCCTTCCGTGGGCCAGATGCTGTTGGCGCAGTGGTTGGTGATTTCGGCGAGGGATTCGGCGAGCATGCTGCTCAGGGCGCTGCACAGCAGGGCGTTGTAGCTGTCGTTGGCGGCGTTGAGTTCCGCAGCCCAGATGTCGCCGCCGGTGATGGCGAGTTGCAGGGCACCGACGTAGCCCGGGTAGGGGGCGGGGGCGACGAAGTCGGCGAGGGCGAGGCGCTCGCCCTTGCTTTGTTTTTGCTGCCGCAGGCTGTGCAGGACGCGCCCGCCTTCGACGCGGATGTCGTCGCCTTCGCGCTGGGCGGGCCAGATGCCGAAGACGGCGCGCGCGTGCAGGCGCTGTTCGCGCTCGGCCTGGCGGAGGAGGTCGCGGGCTTCGTCCATGAGTTTGAGGGCGAGTGCAGCTTTTTCTGCGGGGGCGTCGGGTTTGAGCTGGTTGCGCGCGGGGTTCCAGACGTCTTGCATTTCAAAGAAGCGCAGCAGGATGCTCCAGTCGGCGACGTCGAGGAGTTGCTGCCAGCTGATGGGGAAGTCGGGCTGGCGGGTGCAGCAGGGGCAGCCCTGGGGGACGGCGACGGTGAAGAGGCCGGTGCGCAGGGGCTTGGGCTGCGGGGTTTTCTCCCAGTCGATGGCGGGGGCTTGCTGCCGGGCTTGTTCGAGGGTGAGGAGCGGAACTTGTTTTTGCTCGTAGCTGTCGCGCCGCGCTTGCTGCTGTTCTTTGATGCTGCGGATGTAGCTTTGGCGCTCGGCGCCGATGAGGGCGGCGGCGGCGGGGACGATGGTGGAGGCGTCTTCGGTGCGCACGACGACGCCGCTGGGGTAGTGGGGGGCGAGTTTGATGGCGGTGTGCAGGTCGCTGGTGGTGGCGCCGCCGACGAGCAGGGGGGTGCGGCTGCCGCTGCGCTCGAGTTCGGCGGCGACGTGGGCCATTTCGTCGAGGGAGGGGGTGATGAGGCCGGAGAGGGCGATGAGGTCGGCGTGTTCGCGCTCGGCGGTTTCGAGGATGGTTTCGCAGGGGACCATGACGCCGAGGTCGATGACGCGGAAGCCGTTGCAGGCGAGGACGACGCCGACGATGTTTTTGCCGATGTCGTGGACGTCGCCTTTGACGGTGGCGAGGACGACGGTGCCGGCGCCGGCGCTGCTGCCGCCGCCGCTGTTTTTCTGCTGTTCGATGAGGGGGGTGAGCAGGGCGACGCTTTGTTTCATGACGCGCGCGCTTTTGACGACTTGCGGCAGGAACATTTTGCCGCTGCCGAAGAGGTCGCCGACTTGGCGCATGCCGTCCATGAGGGGGCCTTCGATGATGGCGAGGGGGCTGGGGTAGGTGTCGATGGCTTCTCGGGTGTCTTGCTCGATGTAGTCGCTGATGCCTTTGACGAGGGCGTAGGCGAGGCGTTCGCTGATGCTGCCCTGCCGCCAGGCGAGGGTGGGTTGTTTGTCGCCGCTGCTGCCGACGCTGCTGTTGCTGCTGGTTTCGGCGAGATGCTGGGCGTAGGCGGTGAGTTTTTCGGTGGCGTCTTCGCTGCGGTTGAGCAGAACGTCTTCGACGAGGCGGAGGCGGTCGGCGGGGATGTTGTCGTAGACGTCGAGCATGCCGGCGTTGACGATGCAGATGTCGAGGCCTTCGCGCGCGGCGTGGTAGAGGAAGGCGCTGTGCATGGCTTCGCGCACGGGGTTGATGCCGCGGTAGGAGAAGGAGACGTTGGAGATGCCGCCGGAGATGTGGCAGTTGGGGTGGCGGCGGTGGATTTCGCCGGCGGCTTCAAAGAAGTGCCGGGCGTAGTTGGCGTGCTCGGGGATGCCGGTGCCGACGGTGAGGACGTTGGGGTCGAAGATGATGTCTTCTTCGGGGAAGCCGACGCGGTTGACGAGCAGGTCGTAGGCGCGCTCGGCGATGCGGACGCGGTCGTCGTAGCCGTGGGCCTGGCCTTGCTCGTCGAAGCCCATGACGACGACGGCGGCGCCGTAGCGACGGATGAGCCGGGCTTCGCGCAGGAATTCGTCTTCTCCGTTTTTGAGGGAGATGGAGTTGACGATGCCTTTGCCTTGGAGGCTGCGCAGGCCGGCTTCGATGACGCTCCAGCGCGAGGAGTCGATCATGAAGGGGACGCGGGCGATGTCGGGCTCGGCGGCGACGAGGTTGAGGAAGCGGGTCATGGCGGCGGGGCCGTCGATCATGCCGTCGTCAAAGCAGAAGTCGAGGACGGCGGCGCCGTTTTCGACTTGCTGTCGGGCGATGGAGACGGCTTCTTCGAAGCGGCCTTCGCGGATGAGGCGGGCGAATTTCGGGGAGCCGGCGACGTTGCAGCGCTCGCCGATGAAGAGGGTGTTGCGGCTGCGGTCGTGGTTGAGGGCTTCGAGGCCGGAGAGGCGCATCTGCCCGGGGATGCTCTTGGGGGTGATGGGGCGCGGGGGGTAGGGGGCGACGGCGCTGCGGATGGCGGCGATGTAGTCAGGGGTGGTGCCGCAGCAGCCGCCGACGATGTTGATGAGGCCTTCAGCGGCGTATTCGCGCAAAATGCCGGCCATGTGCTCGGCGGTGTGCTGGTAGCCGTTGGGGCTGAGGGGGTCGGGCAGGCCGGCGTTGGGGTACATGCTCACGGCGCAGTCGGCCAGTGAGGCGAGCTCGCGCGCGAAGGGGAGCATGAGGTCGGCGCCGAGGGCGCAGTTGATGCCGATGGCGAGGGGGCGGGCGTGGCGAACGGAGTTCCAGAAGGCTTCGACGGTTTGGCCTGAGAGGGTGCGGCCGGCTTTGTCGGTGATGGTGAAGCTGATGATGACGGGCGGGATGTCTCGGCCTTCGTCGGCGAGTTCGGCGATGGCGTAGAGGCAGGCTTTGGCGTTGAGGGTGTCGAAGATGGTTTCGAGCAGCAGGATGTCGACGCCTCCGTCGCACAGGGCGATGATTTGTTCACGGTAGGCGCGCCGCAGTTGTTCGAAGTTGACGGCGCGGTAGCCGGGGTCGCTGACGTTGGGGGAGATGGAGGCGGTGACGGCCATGGGACCGATGCTGCCGGCGACCCAGCGGGGGCGGCCGTCGCGCTCTTCCGCGCGGTCGGCGGCGCTGCGGCAAAGGCGGCAGGCGGCGAGGTTGATGTCGCGCACGAGGGAGGCGAGGGCTTCGTCGGCGAGGACGCCGTCGTAATACTCCTGACCGCGCGGCCCGGGGGGCGCGATGTGGAAGAATTCGTGCTGGCCGATGGCGGTGGCGGAGAAGGTGCAGGTGGTGATGATGTCGGCGCCGGCGTCGAGGTACTGCTCGTGGATGCGGGTGAGCAGGTCGGGGCGGCTGAGGGTGAGGATGTCGTTGTTGTTCTTGAGGTCGCGCGGATAGAGGCTGCGGTCGGCGAAGCGGGCGCCGCGGTAGTCGTCTTCCTGCAGGTGGTGTTTCTGCACCATGGTGCCCATGGCGCCGTCGAGGATGAGGATGCGCTGGCGGAGGGTGTCGGTGAGGGCGCTGCGGCGTTCTGCGGGGGTGAGGCTCATGGTGTCAAGGTGTGGGGGATGGTGTGGAGGCGGAAAAGCGGGGCGCTGGGCGCGCGGGGTAGACGGTGGGAGTGGCTGGCTCTTGGTTGTCGGCTCAGGGAGGTCTGCTCTTGGTAGTCTGCTCGGGGTGGCCGGGCGGCGCGGCGGCGGGGATTTCAGTTGCGGGCGCGTGCGGTGGCTGTCGGCTGAGCTCGGGGACGGGATCGAGGTGAACGGCGCAGGCGGAGAGGGTGACGTGCGGTTAAAGGCGGGATGAAAAAAGCTCTGCCGAAGCCACTTCGGCAGAGCTTTTCAGCAAGGGGATGGTCTCAGCCTCAGCGACGGGGGTTGGGGTTGCGGTGCCAGGTGATGACGCCTTTGCCCACGGCGTAGAGATAGGCGAACATCAGCACGGCGATGAAGATGGTCATGGAGGCGAAGGCTTCGCCGTTGTTGAGGACGAGGTCCTGGAAGCCGAGGGCCCAGGGATAGAGGAAGATGACTTCGAGGTCAAAGACGAGGAAGAGGATGGCGACCATGTAGTACTTGATCGAGAAGAAGCCGGGGCAGCCGTCTCCCTCGGGCACGTTGCCGCACTCGTAGGGGATGTTCGTGGGGTTTCTCAGCTTGGCGCGGAGGCCGAAGATGAGGCTGAGCACGATGATGAGGCCGGCGAAGCCGAAGCCGGCGCACACTTGGATCAAAGCTGAGAAATATTCTTGGAGCATGGCGGTTGAGCTGTATATAGCAGGGGGAGACCCCGATGTCAAGCGCAAAGTTGGCTTCCGACGGGGCGTGATCGGTCTTTTTCGGTCGGCGGAGCGAGGTGGTGCGCGGGGAGCGAGGTCATCGCCTCGGGCGGGTCTCGAGAGCGGGCTGTGGGGGTGCTTCAACGCGGCGCCGAGGTGGGTTTGGGCGCAGGCTGCCGAGTCTGGGTCAGAGGGAGCATCTGCCGTGATTGAGTTGGAGCGGCGGGGGCGGCTCGCGCGGCCGTGGGAGCTGGGGAGAAGGGGGAGGGCGAGCGGGGTGTGCGCCGGGTCTCTCAGGTGGCGTCTTCGTCGAAGAAGTCGTTGTCGATGCGCTTGATTTCGTAGCTTGTCTCGACGGAGACACCGATGTTATACTCAATCATGAGTTCGGCGAGTTTGCGGCCGCTGACGAGGACGATGCGGCATGCGTGCTGTTCGCGGGCGTAGCGCTGGGCGCTTTCGCTGAAGTCGGCGGTGGTGATGAAGAGTCCCTTGGTTGCGCCTTTGCCGGTGAGGGCTCCGACGAAGCGTTGGAGCTCAGGCCGCCCGATGCTGGTGTCTTTCCAGCGCTTGGCTTGGATGTAGATGTGGCTGAAGCCGAGTTTGTCTTCGGCGATGATGCCGTCGATGCCTTCGTCATTGCTTTTGCTCGTCAGGATGCTGCAGCCGGGCTCGCGGGTGCCGTACCCCATGTGCAGGAGCAGTTTGATGACGAGGCGCTCGAAGTCGTAGGGGTCGAGGGCGAGGAGGCGCTCCTGAAGTTCGCGGATGAGGTGTTCATGCAGGGTCTGCATGACGCTTTCGATGGTTTCCTGCGGGGTGAGGCCGGATTCGTCCGGACAGGCGCTCGCCGCGGGCCCGCTGTCGGGATTGCTGCCGCCTCCCGGCGCGCTCGGATCCGCGCTTGCCGGCACATCAGGCTTCAAGCGGTTGAATCGGAAGTTGTGGAACGCCGGGTAGCGATCGAGGAGTTCGTTGGTGATGGGGGCGGGGCTTTGCAAGACTTTTTGCCCTTCGGGGGTGATGCGCGAGACGCCGCGACCCGGCTGCTCGATGAGTCCGGCCTTTTTGAGGTAGGTTTTGATCCATCCGACGCGACCTTTGAAGATGTTGCCGCCGCCGGGATAGGTGAGGCGGGCCAGATCTTCAGGGATGCCTCGCATTCGGCGAATGGCGTCGGCTATTTCACTGAGGCGCCGCGGCGTGCCGTCCTCCAGGCTGGTGAGGAAGTCGCGGTACATTTCGTCATACTTGGGGAGGTCTTCGGCAGAGGGATCGCTCATCACTCTCTGAGCTTCTCACAAGCAGTCGGGTGAAGTCAAGGAAAAGTGTCCACGCGCTCGTACAAGTTTTCCGTGTCGGAACAAGTTTGTTTCCCGTGCCGGAGGAAGGGGCATCGAGCGGCGGTTTCGCCCTTGTGCATACCCGGCAGTGTGTCATGCACGGGTTTTCCCCGTCAGCGGGCACAATCACCACTTGCCACGGGTGTGAAAACCTGCTACGATACGGCTCCGCCTCATCTGTCCGCCGCGCTTCGTTCGCGCCACGTACTCTGCAAGCTGTTCATCATGGGAATCTGTCAATTCTGTCACCGCAGCGCCGGTCTGTTCCGCAGCGCTCATCGGGAATGTCTCCGCCGGTTTGAGCAAGCCCGGCAGCAACTTCTTGATTTGCTCCGAGTCTGCTTTGAGGAGGGTCGCGAGGTGAGTGAGCAGCATGAGAGCATCATGCGGCTCTGCCGCGAGGGGCGCTTGGATGAGGCGGCTCTGGGTGCCGCTTGCGCGGAGGCGCTCGATGCGGCGATTCTGCGATACCTGCGCGTGGGGCCGATTTCGCCGGAGGAGAATGAGCTCATTGCCCGCTTCATTGATTACACCGGGCTGCCGCAGAGTCTGCTGAATGCCCACCACAGCTTGGAGCGCCTCGTGCAGGCGCAGATTCTCCGCGATTTGCTGGCGGGGAGTCCGCCCCAGTGCCGCCTCACGACGGAGGGCGATATTCCGGTGGAGTTGCAGGCGGGGGAGACGCTGCTCTGGCTGGCCGGCAATGTGCTTTGCTGCCGGCAGGAGCTTCCGGCGGCGCCGGAGGAGGGATCTCAGCAGGGCGTTTCTCAGGCAGATTCTCAGACGACCTCTCAGTCGGGTGCCCCGACGCCCTGCCCCTGCACGAGGGAGGGTCGCCCCATGGGGCGCGGCATCTATTACCCCGTGGACTGCTGCGATGCGCCGCCGCCGGATGAAAAGGGGCTTCAGCCGCTGGGCCAGGGCTTGGCCGCGCTGAGTGACAAGGCGCTGTATTTCGCGTCGCCGACGCAGCAGCTGCGACTTCCCTATGCGGGGCTGACGGAGGTTCTGCCCTGCCGGGCGGGCGTCAGCTTCCGAGAGGGGAGGGATGAGTCCCTGCTCTTTTTCTCGGGGCTGGATCCGTGGTTCTGCCTCAATCTGGCCTCCAATCTGATGCGTCCGGCTGCGCGGGCGGCGGAGGCCGGGGCGCCGGCCTGATGCGGTTGTAGAGAGCCGCCCGCTCCGCTTTTCTCTCTCGGTCTCTTTTTCCTTTTTCTCTCCTTTTTCGGTTCTCCCCCCTGCCCTGACCTTCACCTTTCGCCTGTTCTTCACCTTTCTCTCCTGATGTTCCTGTCATGAACTCTGTCCCTCAAGATGCTCTCGATACCTTTCACCAAGGATACAGCTGCGCTCAATCGGTGCTGGCGCCCTTTGCCGAGGCGCTGGGGATGAGCAGGCCGGAGGCGCTGCGCCTCAGCTCGGCCTTCGGGGCCGGTCTCGGGCGCATGCGCGGCACCTGTGGTGCCTTCTCGTCGCTGTGCATGGTGGCGGGGCATTGCTGCGGCAATACGGAGGGCAGTGTGGAGGGCAAGGAGCGCATCTATAGCTTGGTGCGGCGTTTGGCGGGGCGCTTCCGCGCGGAGTTCGGCACGCTGAGCTGCCGCGAGCTGCTGCAGCTCCCGGAGGACTGCGAGGAGAGCGCGACGCCTTCGGCCCGCACGGCGGCTTATTATGAGGCTCGTCCCTGCGAGCGCTGCATTGCCTTTTGCGCCCGACAGGCGGCTGAGTTGCTCAACGGAAGCCACCCAGATCTGCGCTGAGCGGTCGGCTCTGCCGGCCTTTCCTGCTCCAAGGACGAAGTTTTTTGAAAATCTCGGCGCTTTTTTCGGTGCTTTTTCTTGACGCGGACGGCATCTGCTGCTAGAATGAGCCCGTCCAAGGAACCGGACATGTAAAGGTTCCCGGGCTTCTCTGAAAGTCCGATTCATAGGGTAGTTGGGCTTCCCGGGATCTTCGGATCCCGGGAAGACTTCTCTTTTATGGAGGTGCGTTTTTTGAGGGGGGGGGCAGATCGTTTGCGGGCATTCCGGCTGCACCTCGCCCGGTTGCCGGACGGTTGGACACATGCTCGCGGGGCGTTTCCGGGCTTTGGGTTGCTGCTTTGCCCGTGTTCTCTCGGGCGCTTCGCTCGCTGATGGCGCAGAAGGGATCTGACGCTTCACTCCGGCTCTCCGTCGACTATCACCCCCCATCACCGATCTCGCGCGGCGCGCGGCTTCGCCCCCCCCTGCACCGGGCGCGGACCTCGCCGAAAGCCCCGCGGCTGCGCCGCAGTCAGGCGCCCTGTAAAACGAGCCCCCGGGCGCGAAAGATATCAGTATGACCGGGGCGCGTGGAGGGTAAAATGGGGGTCTCGAGCTGTTTTGTTGAGCTACAGGAGGCCTTCGGCA